>Ga0315336_1000214_pt1 | contig 223812 bp, 210 predicted proteins | sample ASW5metaG_FD_204512 | JGI IMG/M metagenome (GOLD analysis project Ga0315336, IMG submission 204512) | Ammonia-oxidizing marine archaeal communities from Monterey Bay, California, United States - ASW #5 | ecosystem: Environmental > Aquatic > Marine > Intertidal zone | place: USA: California...
GTCCCCGATTCAGGGCCGGCCGCGGCACTCCCCATGTCCAAGCCGCCGTACACAAGCTCCCTGGGCACTTGGGAGGGCGCAAAATAGTGGCTCAGACGGGGTCGGTCAACAAAAACCGGCGAATAAAAGTAAAGGTTTCTGACAAAATACTTTCCGAAAATTGCGTATCGATCAATAAATCCGACTGAATCTGATGCCGGAACCAAGTTATCTGCCGCTTGGCGAGATGGCGGGATGCTTTTTTTGCCTCCGTGATGGCCATTTCAAGTGTCGTTTCATCGTTGAGATGGGCAACCAGCTCGGGATAGCCGACCGCCCGGGACAACGGCGATCGCGGCGGCAGGCCCTCGGGCTGCAGGTTTCGCACCTCATCCAATGCACCAGCATCGATCATGGTATCGAGGCGGGCCTCGATGGCGACGTAGAGCTCGTCGCGCGGTGGCATCATCAGGATGGTCGCCACCCGGCCTGCGATCCCCGGAATGGTTTCGCCATGGCGGCGCCAGTGGTCGAGCGTCTGGCCGGTGGCGCGGACCACGGCCATGGCTCGGATCAGGCGCTGCCGGTCGCTCGCCGGCAGCCGTTCCGCGGCCTCGGCATCGAGCGCCGCCAGCTCGCCGCGGAACGCGTCGCCGCCGACGTCATCGAAGTGAGCGCGCACATCGGCTTCCAGGTCTTCGGGAATGTCCGGGATGGCGGCGATACCGTCGACCAGGGTTTTCAGGTAGAGCCCTGTGCCGCCGACGACGATGGGCAGGGCGCCGGCCGACCGCGCCTCGGCCACGGCCTGCTTGGCCAGTTCCAGCCAGCGGCCGGCGGAACAACGGTCGCCCGCCGCCAGGACGCCATAAAGCCGGTGCGGCACGCGGGCCTCGTCGGCATCATCGGGTCGTGCCGTCAGACACCGCAGCCCCCGATAGACCTGCATGCTGTCGGCGTTGATGATCCAGCCGCCGAACTCCTCCGCCAGCGCCATGGCCAGGGACGATTTTCCACAGGCCGTCGGCCCGGCGATGATGACAAGGGGCCTCGAATCAGGCACTGTCTCGCCGCTCATCTGACTGGACTCATCGATATCACCATGGACGCCGTCGTTACCCTGATCGGTCCCCGCGCGGGGACGCTTGATGCGGCCATTGTCGCCGAGGCCGCCCGTGCGCTCAACGCCCTCGGCGCCGAGGTCGGCGTGGTCGACTGGCTTGCCCAGGATCACGCGGCCGATCTGCCGTTCTCGGGCCCCGAACCCGCGACGGTCCAGGCGGCGGTTCGCGATGCCCTCGGCGGGCGCCCGATCGATATCGTCGCGCAGCCGCTCCACCACCGCCGCAAGCGGCTGATGTTGTCGGACATGGATGCCACCATGGTCGCCGAGGAAACACTGGACGAGGTCGCGGCGGTGGCCGGGCTGGGCGAGCGCATTGCCGCTATCACCCGGCGCGCCATGGCCGGCGAGATGGATTTTCCAGCGGCCTTGAAGGAACGGATCCGCATCATGTCGGGCGTGGAGGAGACGCTGTTCCAGCGGGTGCTGGATTCCGCCACCGTCAATCCCGGCGCCGAAGTCGCCATCCGCACCATGGTGGCAAACGGCTGCCACACCATTCTGGTCACCGGCGGTTTCGATCTCATCACCCGTCCGCTGGCGGAACGCATCGGCTTTCAGGAATTCCGCTGCAACGCCCTCGACATCGAGGACGGCCGTTTGACCGGCCGGGTGGCCGAGCCCATCTTCGGACGCGAAGGCAAGGCGGTGACGCTCAGCGACGCGGCAACAGCACGCAGCATTGATAGGGCCGAGACCATGGCCGTCGGTGATGGCGCCAATGATGCCGAGATGATCCGCGCCGCCGGACTGGGAGTCGCCTATCGGGGGAAAGACGTGTTGCGCCAAGTGGCGGCGGCATGGCTCGACCACGCCGACCTGACCGGCTTGCTGTTCGTTCAGGGATATCGGCAGGACGAGTTCGTCCGGCCAGCCTGACGCCTAACTTTTGCCGATCTTCACGGCGACGAAGCGCATCTGGCCCTGGCCTTCCAGCAGCAACAGGACGGACTTGCGGCCCGCCTTCTTGGCCTCGTCCACCTTGCGTGCGATATCAGCGGGGTCGACCACCGCTTCCTGGCTGACCTCGACGATGCGGTCGCCCGGGCGGATGCCCTTCTCGGCCGCCGGGCCGGCGCTGTCGACGGCGGTGACGACGACGCCCTTGGCATCCTCGCCGAGGCTGAACTTTTCGCGCACCTTGTCGGTGATGGCCGAAAGCTCGAGACCCAAATCGTCGACCTTGGTGGCGCCGCCGGGGGTGCGGCGGGCGACTTCGACCGGCTTCTCGTCGTCCTCCAACTCGCCGATCTCAACACTCAGTTTGACCTTCTTGCGGTCGCGCCAGACTTCCACCGGCACGGCGCTGCCAACTTCGGTCTCGGCGACCATGCGCGGCAGTCGCCGCATCTCCGAGACCTCGCGGCCGTTGAAACTGATGATCACATCGCCGGCCTTGATCTTGGCCTTCTCGGCCGGGCCTTTCTCGACGACGCTGGCGACCAGGGCGCCGATGGCCTTCTTGAGGCCGAAGGACTCTGCCAACTCGTCGGTCACCGTCTGGATGCGCACGCCGAGCCAGCCGCGCTTCACCTCGCCGAATTTGATGAGCTGGCGGATCACCGGCTTGGCGACCGCCGACGGGATGGCGAAACCGATGCCGACGCTGCCACCTGACGGCGAGAAGATGGCCGTGTTGACGCCGATGACTTCGCCATCCAGGTTGAACATGGGACCGCCTGAATTGCCGCGGTTGATGGAGGCGTCGGTCTGCAGGAAATCGTCATAGGGCCCGGCGTTGATGTCACGCCCGCGGGCGGAGATGATGCCCGCCGTCACCGTACCACCGAGGCCGAACGGATTGCCGATGGCGATGATCCAATCGCCGACTTCGGAGACGTCGGAATTACCGAATTCGATCGGCGATATCTTCATATTGGATTCGACCTTGAGCACCGCCAGGTCGGTCTTGGGGTCGCGACCGATCAGCTTCGCCGGCAGGCGCGTATCGTCGTGCAGGATGACGGTGATCTCCTCGGCATCCTGGATGACGTGGTTGTTGGTGACCACGTGGCCCTCATCGCTGACGATAAAGCCCGAACCCAGCGAGGTGGCGCGGCGCGAGCGCTGCTGCGGCTGGTTGCGCTCGAAGAAGTCCTTGAAAAATTCCTCGAACGGCGATCCCGGCGGCAACTGCGGCAGCTCCGGGCCGGCGCGGCCTTCCACCTTCTGCGTCGTCGAGATGTTGACGACCTTGGGCAGCAGCTTCTTGGCCAGGCCGGAGAAGGTCTCCGGCGCGGCCTTGGCTTGGGCGGCGCCGGACCAGGCGACCAACGCCAATGCCAGCAAGCCTGCCCAAAACCAGAGGCTGAAATCCCGTTGTTCCGGCCGCGCCAATGCGATGGCCCTGAATGTCTTCTTCATGGTCGCTCAACACCTTTGTCATTGCCGCAACGCGGCGGGCAGTTCCGAATTCCGTGGCTGGGAATGATATATCCCAAGGCCGGCGTTGTGCCAGCCCAGGCCTGCTCAATCACACGAAATTGTGGTTGAAGTGTGACAGTTGAAATGTGACATCGGCCCGGCTCAGCCGCGCACCAGCCAGACGATGGCGACACCGGCAACCGCCGCGGCGATGCCCGCGGAACGCAGGTTGGCCGGCGTCTGTTCCAGCATCTGCGCCATCATCCGCTTCATGCCGTCGGGAAACAGCGCATAGACCGCACCCTCCAGCGCAATTGCGAGACCGAGGGCGGCGACCAGATCTTCCATCGTCCGCCCTCTGCTGGCCGTCTTCCGCCGCCGTCCGCCGGATCACTTCCCGTCGATGGTGCCGAAGTAGCGGAAGAAGTCCGAATTCGGCGACAGCACCATGGTCGTGCCCTCGCCGAACGCCTCGCCATAGGCTTCCATGGAGCGGTAGAAGTCGAAGAACTCGGGATCGCGGCCGTAGGCACCACCGAGGACGCGGTTGCGTTCGGCATCGCCCTCGCCCAGCAGGATCTGCGACTTGCGCCGCGCCTCGGCCAGGATGACCGTGCGCTGCTGCTCCGCCTTGGCGGTGATCTTCAGCTTCTCTTCCTCGCCCTTGGCACGGATTTCAGCGGCACTGGCGATACGGTCGGAACGCATGCGGTTGTAGACCGCCTGCGCCGTGGTTTCCGGAAGGTCGGTGCGGCCGACGCGCACGTCGACGACCTCGATTCCGAACTCCTGTGCCTGCGCCTTCATCTGATCGGTGATCTTGGACATCACCTGGGCCCGCTTCTCGGTCAGCATGTCGCCAAGATGAATTTGGCCGACCTCGGAGCGCACGGCCGCATTGAGGCGCGAGCCGAAGACCTGGCGGAAATTGGCATCTGACCCGGCGCGCTTGCGAAACTCCAAGGCGTCGAGGATTCGATACCGCGCGAAGGCATCGACGTTGATGCGCTTCTGGTCGACCAGCACCACCTGCTGAACCGGCGGGTCCAGGTCCAGGATCCGCCGGTCGTAGAATTCGACGTTCTGGATGAACGGCACCTTGAGCTTGAGGCCCGGTTCACGCTCGACCCGGACGGGATTGCCCAACTGCAACACCAGCGCCTGCGTGGTCTGGTGCACGGTGAATAACGCGCTGTAGGCGATGACGCCGCCGACGACGACGATCAGACCCAGGATAGCGAGACCTGACTTTTTCATTTCGCGCTCCCCTTCTGGCGTTTTTGCAGTTCCGGCAAGGGCAGATACGGCACCACGCCGCTGCCGCCCTGACCCTTGTCGATGATGACCTTCTCGGAATCCTTCATCACGTTCTGCATGGTTTCCAGGAACAGGCGCCGCTGCGTGACGTCCTTGTTGACGATGTAACTGTCATAGACCGATATAAAGCGCTTGGCCTCACCCTGGGCGTCCTTGATGACGCGTTCCTTGTAGGCTTCGGCCTCGGTGATCTGCTTCTGCGCCTCACCCTTGGCCCTGGGAACGATGTCGTTGCGATAGGCCACGGCTTCGTTGATGGAGCGTTCCTGATCCTGCTTGGCACGCTGCACGTCGTTGAAGGCGTCGATGACCTCCGCCGGCGGATCGACCTTCTGCATCTTGACCTCGGCGATGGCGATGCCCGCGCCGTAGTCGTCAAGAATTTGCTGCAGCAGTTCCTGGGTCTTGCCCTCGACCTCGTCACGGCGCCGGGCGATGACATCCTCCAGCGGCGTCTGGCCGACGACTTCGCGCAGTGCGCTCTCGGCCGCCAGCTTGGCGGTGCCTTCCGGATCACGAATGTTGAACAGGAAGTCTGCAGCATTCTTGATCCGCCACTGCACCACCAGGTCGATGTCGATAATGTTCTGGTCGCCGGTCAGCATCAGGCTTTCCTGCGGCACATCGCGGCCACTCATGCCACGACCGACCTCGCCCTGGCCACGGAAGCCAATGTTGATGGTGTTGGTGCGTTCCACATTCGGCTTGATAACCTCGCCGACCGGCTCCGGCAGCCAATAATTGAGGCCCGGCGAGGTAAGCTTGACGAACTTGCCGAACAGCAGTTCGACTCCCTGCTCGCCCGGTTGCACGCGATAGAAACCCGAGGCCAGCCACAGGCCGGCCACCGCCAGCACCACCAGGATCAGCGCCCGGCCGCCACCGAAGCCGCCCGGCATGAAGCGTTTCATCTTGTCCTGGCTCTTGCGCAGCATTTCCTCGATGTCGGGGGGCTGGGGCATACCAGGCCCACCCGGACCGCGGCCACCGCCGCCGCCGCCGCCCCAAGGGCCCTGACCGCCACCATCGCCTCCGCCGCCGCCCCAGGGGCCGCCGCCTTGCGGTTTCCATGCCATCTGATCGTTTCCCGTTTCCTGCCTGGATCGCCCAGATACTCGGTACCCGGCGCGACATCCGTTCTTGTAATTTCGCGCTCGTGCGCTACTTCCTAACCCAGGTTCACACCTGCATCGGGGTTATAGGGCAGCCGCCCCCCGGGCGCAACGCAACCCAAGGGTCGGCCGGCCCCAGGTCTGATCGGGCCCGACCCGACACATATCGTCTTGTGAATGAGGAATTTCAAGTATGGCAGGCGTCACCACGGAAGATATTCTCCAGGCCCTGAAATCGGTCGTCGATCCGGACAGCGGCGAAAACATCGTCGACTCCGGCATGGTGTCGGGTTTGCAGACGCGCGATGGCCATGTTGCCTTCGCCATCGAGGTGGCGCCGGAGCGCGGCCCACAGCTCGAACCGCTGCGCAAGGAAGCCGAAAAAGCCGTCTACGACATGGCGGGTGTCATCTCGGCGACCGTGGTGTTGACCGCCGAACGCGCCGGCGGCGGCAATGGCGGTGGCGCGCCCCAGGGTGGTCCCCAGGGTAGTCCCCAGGGTAATCACGGTGGCGGCCAGCCGACGCAACCGGGTCAGCCGGTGCCACCGCAAGGTGGTGGTCCGGCCGGGGCGCAGTCCCAGAGCATGACGCTGCCCGGCATCGCCAGCATCGTCGCCGTGGCGTCGGGCAAGGGCGGCGTCGGAAAATCGACGACGGCGGTCAATCTCGCCCTCGCCCTGGCCGCCGACGGCCGCCGGGTCGGACTTCTGGACGCCGACATCTACGGCCCGTCCATGCCGCGCATGATGGGGATTTCGGGCAAGCCCACGTCGGTCGACGGCAAGACCCTGGATCCGCTGGAAAACTACGGCATCAAGGTGATGTCCATCGGCTTCATGATCGACGAGGACACGCCGATGATCTGGCGCGGCCCGATGGTGCAGTCGGCGCTGGAGCAGATGCTGCGCGAGGTCAACTGGGGCGAGCTGGACGTGCTGGTGGTCGACATGCCGCCGGGCACCGGCGATGCGCAGCTGACCATGGCGCAGCGGGTGCCGCTGACGGGGGCCGTCATCGTTTCGACGCCGCAGGACATTGCCCTTTTGGACGCCCGCAAGGGTCTCAACATGTTCCGCAAGGTCGACGTGCCGGTGCTCGGCCTGATCGAGAACATGAGCTACTTCCTCTGCCCCCACTGCGGCGAGCGGTCGGACATCTTTAGCCACGGCGGCGCCCGCAAGGAGGCCGAGAAGCTGGGCATGACCTTCCTCGGCGAGATGCCGCTGCACATGGACATCCGCGAAACCTCCGACGGCGGCAGCCCCATCGTGGTCTCCAAGCCCGAGGGCGAACACGCAAAGGGCTACCGCGCCATCGCCACAGAGGTCTGGTCGGCGGTCGAACGCAGCCAGGCCAGTCAGGCCGAGCAGGCACCGCGCATCGTCATCCAATAGCGCCGTTTCCGGGCTGGGCGGCCCGAACCCCGGCCCGTATACTCCGGCCATGAGATTCCTGCCCCACCTGGCCGTCGTCATTCTGGCGTTGAGCGTCCTGGCGTTGAGCGTCCTGGTCTTGCCGTTTGCGGCCGAGGCCCAGACCCGGCCCCGGCCCCAGGCGGGGGTGGCGGCGCTGCCGCCCGAAGAATGCAACGCCGTCCGCCACGCATTGGAAAACGGTGTTCCGGTGGGCCCCGGCTTCCGCCGCCGTGACATCCAGTTCCCGGCCAATGCGCAAGGCATTAAGGGCACGCTGTGCCGGCTGCTGGCCGTCGGCACCGGCGCGCACATGGAGGGCGAGCGCATTCGCACCTTGGCCGACATGCAAAGCTATCTGCGCCAGGCCTTGGAAAACGCCGGCTGGTACGAGACCCAGCAGACCAAGCGCTTCGCCTCGGACGGCCAGCACGGCCGCCACGTCTTCGCGCTGTTCAAGGACAATGCCATTTGCGTCGCCACCACGGTCGTGGGCCTAGTCGAAGGCGCGACGCCCAGCAAGACCGCCATCCACGACGGTGCGGTCTACCTGGGCAACCTGAAGCCCCACGAGCGGGAATGGTGGGTCGCGGTCGACTGCTTCCACCTGTAGGCCAGGCGTCTAGGCCAGGCGTCGCCTCAGCCGCCGAACATCTTCCGCAAATTATCGAAGCCGGCCTGGTAAACGCCCTGCACCGCCTTGATGGCGTCGTTGTCGGGCGCACCCAGGGCCTCGAAATCGCTCGACCATTCGACCTCGCAACCACCGTCGCCATCGCGCACGGTAATCTCGGCGTGGTAATTAGCGACCGGCAGCACACCGGATTCGATGGAATAGCTGTAGGTCCGGGCCCCGTCGTCGACGGATACGAGCTTCTCGACCAAATGCCCACCGCCGGCTAGCGCCAGGGTGCGGGTCTGGCCTTCCTCGGTCAGTTCGCTGGCTTCCACAGAGGGGTGCCAATCAGGCAATGCGTTGAAGCCGCCGATCATCTTCCAGACCTCGTCAGCACTGGCCGCGAGATCGGTCTTCATGGAAACCTTGGGCATGGGAATTCTCCTGCAACCGGTTCGCGTTCAAACATTGTCGCGCGTCACCGGAAAGCGGTCCAGAATGACAATTGACTACCGTGACGTTGGTGCCTTTATGCAAACTCTAATCGAGCTTCGGAAAATCCAGAATCAAGACGTGAATTCTCGGAGTGATGTTCACGCCGCTCAGAATGCTCCTGAGCTAATCTTGGTTTGAGGGTAATTATTGAATACGTGGGCAAAGCTGGATCATCTTCTCTACATTCAACTTTGTTTATTTCTATCCAATCTCCAAGGTCGACGCTTATTCGAGCATCACCCTCATAATCACGATCAATTAACGTCAATAACAATGAACCAACGCGGCTCCTGAAATCATTGAAAACTGCAGCGCCGCCGATCACGAAGTATGTATCTACACCACTCTTCTCGGCACACTCTTTCGCAATCTTCTCCGCTTGATCAATGGTATGTGCAACTAAGACGCCTGATGCAGAAAAATTCTTATCGCGTGTCAGAACAATGTTGTCTCGACGATCAAGCGGCCTACCCAATGCCTCAAGCGTTTTTCGCCCCATAATTATCGGGTGATCTAGCGTTGTCTGCCTGAAAAACCTGAGATCGCCGGGCAAATGCCAAGGCATCTTATTCTCTGCGCCAATGACGCCGTTTCGCGCCATTGCGACGATCATAACCGCTTTCATAACATGCTCCCCGAACGCCCCGGCCACAATATCTAGTGGTTATCCCCAACATTATCCACAAATATTGCTTAACGGAAGCTAAATATGCGTTCTCGCATATTTTAACCCAGTTCCGAGAGTAAGCAGAGGATTTTTAGTGGGTCAGACGGCGATCGGCGCTTTGATGTGCGGGTGGGCTTCGTAGCCGGTGAGCTCGAAATCCTCGTAGCGGAAGCCGAAGATGTCGGTGACGTCCGGGTTGATGCGCATGGTGGGCAGGGCCAGCGGCTCGCGGCCGCGCTGCAGGTCGGCCTGGTCCAGGTGGTTCACGTAGAGGTGCGTATCGCCCAGTGTGTGCACGAAGTCACCGGGCTCGAGGCCCGTCGCCCGCGACATCATCATGGTCAGCAGCGCGTAGGACGCAATGTTGAACGGCACGCCCAGGAAAACATCACAACTGCGCTGGTAAAGCAGGCACGACAGCCGCCCGTCGGCGACATAAAACTGGAACAGACAGTGACACGGCGGCAGCGCCATCTTGCCCACGTCCGCCGGGTTCCAGGCGCTGACGATATGACGGCGTGAATTGGGGTTGGTCTTGATGTCCGACACCACCTGGGCGATCTGATCGATGCCGCCGCCGTCGGGATTGGGCCAGGAGCGCCACTGGTGGCCGTAGACGGGGCCCAGGTCGCCGTTCTCGTCCGCCCATTCATCCCAGATGCTGATGCCGTGCTGATGCAGGGTGCCAATGTTGGTGTCGCCGGCGAGGAACCACAGCAGCTCGTGGATGATCGATTTCAGATGCAGCTTCTTGGTCGTCAGCAGCGGGAAGCCTGCTTGCAGGTCGAACCGCATCTGGTGGCCGAACACGCCCTGCGTGCCGGTGCCAGTGCGATCGCCCCGGAAGACGCCGGCCTCGCGAATATGGTCTAGAAGGTCGAGGTACTGTCTCATGCGATTTGTAGTTTACCTACCCAACACACGCCGACAAGGCCAACACCGGACGCTTGGTGACCGCGGTGTCCAGCGGCCGCCCATGGTTCAGACTCACGCGCACTCTTGCGACTCGGGGCCGATTGATCCTGATCAAGGGCGCCACGCATCAATGCTGTTATCTAGCGCCCATGGACGCCATTGCCGCCCCCATCGGTCACAACTCGGGCGACGTCGAGATCGCTATCGAGGTCCGCCTGTTCAATTCGCTGGCGCCACTGCTGCCGGGCGGCCGCCGGGCGCTGACGCTGGACGCGGGTGCCACCGTGGGCGACGTGCTGCGGCACGTCGGCGTCGATCTTGGCGATGTCTACCTGGTGCTCAGGAACGGCCGCGACGTCACGCCGTCCCTCCATGAAGCCATCCGCACCGAATCGGTGCTGGAGGACGGCGACGTGCTCGCCGTCTCAGGACCGGTTCCCTATAGCTGGGGATACGGCAGCCCCGTCGTCTAAACGATCACGGCAGGTCCACATCGTGACGCGGGCGGTCCCAGTTGCGGGCGTGCGCTACGGCCCTCTCGACGTCTTCCTCCAGCATCAATCCCTCGGCGACCAAGGCCCGCGCCGCAGCCTCGATGGCGGCGGCGTAGGCCGCGCTGTCGGCATACCGTTCGGCCACCGACGGCCGCGGATCGCCAGTGGCGGCGCGCTCTTCCGTCGTGTTCGGGAAACCGAGAGTCGAGCCGGTGAACCAGAACAGCGCACCAGAGCCGAAACCGCGAGCGCGGATGTTCCAGCCAGCGTAGGTGGCCAGCGGCGCCGCCACCATGGGTGCGCGAACGCCGGCCATGTCATTCCCATCGGCATCGACCTGCGGCACCAGGACAGAATAGGCATCGGCGTCGATGACGTTCGGCGGTTGGGTGAGGAACACACCGTTTTCGGCCTCGAGACCGAAGTCCAACAACGGCAACGGAGCCACTCGCCGGGGTTTCGAGGCACCGGGAATGTCCGGGAATGCTGCCTGCCATTCATCGAAGGTGACCAGGGTGCCGTCGGCGCGGCGTGGCACCCGGCTGGCCGGCGGCTCGGCGCCATCGCTGGCCCAACGGTCCAGGGCCCACAGCATGGCCCGGAACAACATGGACGTGCGGACGATGTTGGACGGGTGGCGAAGGCCGCCGCCGGTGGCCGGGCACTCCTCATTGGGGTCGGCAAAGTGCTGTGAGGAGGACCAGAGGTAGACCCGGGCCAAGGGGTGGTCCGCCAGATCGTCGCCCTTGGTCGTGGTGTGCACCAGCGAGCCCTTGCGCTGCCAGTACTCGGTCGCGGTCTGGGTGTGCAGCACCAGGGGATCCGTGTCGGGGCGCTTCAGGATGGCGTCCGTCCGGCCGGTGGCGTGGTCCGTCGTCTCCGCGTAGGCGAACGGGAAGGCGTCGGCGTAGTGGTGGTGGGCCTCCCAGTCCTGGCCGGCGGCGCTGGTGACATTGGCGAAGCGATGGTTCATCCACATCCGCCCCGCCCCGGCCACGTGCGGCAATACGCCGTCGAAGACCTTGCGGCCCTCAGCATCGCCGTTATGGCCCCGATAGACGAAGTCGCGTAGCGCCCGGCCAGTCTGCGAGCGGCCCCAGGCATAGGCGCGCTTGATCCCGTCGCCCTCCGCCAGCGGATTGGCGGTGCCGGCGTCATCGGTGTCGCGGTAGCGCAGAAAGCTAACCAGGTCCCGCACGGCCACGTGGCCCAGGCCCAGGACCAGCGGGTCCCGGCCGGTATAAACCAATTCGTAGATCCAGCCCGTTTCGAAGCCGCCAGGAAGGTAGATATGCGCATCAGACGGCGCGATGCCGCGCTCGCCGCCCTGACCGTCGAGGCCGGTGCCCGTCTGCACGATGGCGAAGGACCAGTCGTCGGACGAGATAACCTCGCGCTCGGCGTCGGGATAGCGGCGCCGGGTTAGCGTCGCCTGGCGGGTGTCGCGCGACACCGTTGGATAGCTGTGGGTCGACGACCGGCCCGACAGCGGATGACAAGTCACGCCCGGGGTCTCGAAGATGAACTCGGACCGAACTGGGCCGGTGATCGGACCGCCGGCGTCGTGGGCCACGGGCAGGTCCAGCAGAAGCCGCCCGTCGCCCGGCAGAATGTCGCCCTGCCAGGCGCCCCAGACCACCGTGTAGCCCTTGCGGAACAGGAAGCCGTTGCCCGCATGCGCCGGCGTCAGGGGATCGTTGGAGGCGGCAGCATCGTTGAAGAACTGCAGCATCCGCTTGTTGCCGCGATTGCCGTAATCGAAGAACAGACGGCGATTACCCTTGGCCACGTCGACAGGCCTGAGAATGCAGACGTCAGTGGCGAATTCCACTAGGCCGTCGGCATTCGCGGGTGCCTTGTCGAGATCGACGATGCCTTGCTGCGCCAGCGCCGCCGGGTCGACGGCGAAGTGGGCGCGGCCGGTCAGACGCTCGTAGGCGCCAGTGTCGCCGAAGCTGCGGCCGCTGGCGAAGGACCGGCGGTCGTCGATGCGAAGTTCAATACGTTGAGACATTTGGGGGGGCATTTGGCCTGGTTCCTCGGCTCGGTGTTGCGAATTCATTCGAAACTCACCATATTAGATATGCCGGCTTGCCGGCTATGGCGATAAACGCCCTACGAAATAAGCGTAGCGGACCCGGGGGCAGTACCCGGCGCCTCCACCAAAGCTCGAATTCAGCGCCAGATTCTGCTGTGTTCGGGTTTTCATGGGGGCGAAATAGGATCGACGCGCGTGGTAAAGGTATGGTTTTTGCTCGGCATGGTACCACCGTTACCGGGCCATATTCACAAATGCCAACGACAATGAGGCATTTGCAGTCGCCGCCTAACAGGCACCAGCGACTACGGGGTTCGGGAGGCACCTGGCAACAGAAGCCTCCCACTTCCGTTCTGGGCCAATGTGTGTTGGGAGATTAATCCAAAACCCGTCCTTTCAGGACCCTGCCCGGCGGGCTACAGTATTCTCGCAATGGAAGATCATGAACTCCGTTACGATGCGTGGATCGAGCAAGCGCTGCGCCAGGTTATCCGGCGCGCGTTGAATGCCGCTGCCGCCGAAGGCCTGCCCGGCGAACATCATTTCTACATCACCTTCATGACCGATGAGGAAGACGTGGTCATGCCGGTGAGCCTGCGCGAGAGATATCCGGATGAGATGACCATCGTGCTGCAACACCAGTTCGACGGCCTGAACGTGCACGAGGACGGCTTCGAAGTGACGCTCTACTTCGGCGGCTCGCCGACACGTCTCTCCGTGCCCTTCGCCGCCGTCACGTCCTTTGCCGATCCATCCGTCAACTTCGGCCTGCAGTTGAAGACCATGACCTTCGACGGACTGGAAGACGACATGGACGAGGACCTGCTGCCCGAGGACCTGGGTATCGACCCGATGATGCTGCCGGACGAAGACCACGAGCGCCTGACGTCCAACGAGGACAACGCCGAGGCGACGACCGGCGACGAGGCCAAATCCGGCCAGGTCATCGCCCTCGACGCCTTCCGCAAGAAGAGCTAGGCCGACCCGGCCGCAGCCGTTCACGACCTCGCCTGCAACTTATCACGCCCGCAACCCATCACGAGAGTGATCCCATGAGCGACTATACCCACCACACCCTGTTTCCGCTGGGCCAGGACCCGACGCCCTACCGCAAGCTCACCGACAACCATGTTTCGGTCATCGAGTTCGAGGGCCGGGAGGTTCTGAAGGTCGACCCACAGGCGTTGACCGAGCTGACGTTCGAGGCCTTCAAGGACATCTCGCACCTGCTCCGCCCCGATCACCTGAAACAGCTTGCCAGCATCCTCGACGACCCGGAAGCCTCCGACAACGACCGCTTCGTCGCCTACGACCTGCTGAAAAACGCCAACATCGCCGCCGGCGGCGTGCTGCCCATGTGCCAGGACACCGGCACCGGCATCGTCATGGGCAAGAAGGGCCAGCAGGTCTGGACCGGCGGCGGCGACGAGGCCGCCGTGTCGGAAGGCATCATGAAGACCTTCACCGAAACCAACCTGCGCTATTCCCAGGTCGCGCCGCTGGACATGTTCGAGGAGAAGAACACCGGCAACAACCTGCCCGCACAGATCGAGATCTACGCAGACGAAGGCGACGCCTATAAATTCCTGTTCATCGCCAAGGGTGGCGGCTCGGCCAACAAGACTTTCCTCTACCAGGAAACCAAGGCGCTGCTGAACGAGGAGCGCCTGGTCGCCTTCGTGGACGAGAAGATGCGCACCCTAGGCACCGCCGCCTGCCCGCCCTACCACCTGGCGCTGGTCATCGGCGGCACGTCGGCGGAATTGTGCCTGAAAACGGTGAAGCTGGCGTCCTGCCACTACCTGGACAACCTGCCGACACAGGGCAATGAGGCCGGCCAGGCTTTCCGTGATCTGGAGTGGGAAGCCCGCATCCTGGAAATGAGCCAGCAGCTGGGCATCGGCGCCCAGTTCGGCGGCAAATACTTCTGCCACGACGTGCGGGTCATCCGGCTGCCGCGCCACGGCGCTAGCTGCCCGGTCGGCATCGGCGTCTCATGCTCGGCCGACCGCCAGATTCTGGGCAAGATCACAAAGGACGGCGTGTTCCTGGAGAAGCTGGAGACCGATCCGGCGAAGTACCTGCCGGAAATCGCCGACGACGAGCTCGGCGGCGACGTGGTTGAAATCGAGCTGACGACGTCGATGCCGGAAATCCTCGGCCAGCTGACCCGCCACCCGGTGAAGACCCGGCTCAGCCTGACCGGCCGCCTGGTGGTGGCGCGCGACATCGCGCACGCCAAGCTGAAGGAACGCCTCGACGCCGGCGAGGGCCTGCCCGACTACATCAAGAATCACCCGGTCTACTACGCTGGCCCGGCCAAGACGCCGGACGGCATGGCGTCGGGCTCATTCGGGCCAACCACCGCCGGCCGCATGGATTCCTACGTCGACCAGTTCCAGGCCGCCGGCGGCTCCATGGTGATGCTGGCCAAGGGCAACCGCTCGGACGCCGTGACCAAGGCCTGCCAGGCCCACGGCGGCTTCTATCTCGGCTCCATCGGCGGCCCGGCGGCACGGCTGGCGCTCGACTGCATCAAGAAGGTCGAGGTCCTGGAATATCCGGAGCTCGGCATGGAAGCGGTCTGGTGCATCGACGTCGAGAACTTCCCCGCCTTCATCGTCGTCGACGACAAGGGCCACGACTTCTTCGCGGAGTTCAAGAAGTAGGGGCGGGCCAATTTATTCAGGCACACCCGCCTTGCGAAGCCCACTGACATAGAACTGCATTGCCGACGGAATAAAGGGCAGGTGTTTCCGCACCGATTTGCTGATCGAAAACTCAGGCGCAATCGCCAGCAACGCTTCGACGGTACGTTGGGCCTCCGCCTGATTGCCAAGCTCCGCGTATGTCGGCGCCAGGAATGTGTAACACGCTCGAAACTTCGGAGCGCGCACGGCACAGGTCCGGAGCTGTGATGCGGCCTTGTCGTACTGCGTGGAAAAGTAATGGGCCCGGCCGAGATACATATCGAAGAGAGGCTGAAAAAACGGATCGAGCCGCATTGCTGTGCGTACCGCGTCGATCGCCTCGTCCGCCTGGCCCATGAATGTCAACGTGTCGGCGAGGAACGCGTAACTTTCGGCGCGGTTCGGGTTGAGCGCTATCGACTTCCTATGGCTCGCGACGGCATCGTCATATTGTCGGCGACGCAGGAAAACCCGTCCCAGCAACGAATAGGCCGCCGATGACTGAGGATCCAATTCGACCGCTTTCAGTGCCGCGCCATAAGCGCGTTCCAGGGCGTCCGGTCCCTCCCACTGAACCACGTAGGCAATGCTGAACGTGTCGCCGAGTATGGCGTAAGCAGGTGCATAGCCGGGATCGACGACGATGGCTTGCTCCGCAAACCTGCGAGCCTGCAATGTGGATTCGTGGCTGGCCTTTGAAAATAGTGCACGCGCGTGAAGCACCTTGTCATAGGCTGAATGATCCTTGGGTCGCTTCAACGATGCCTTGGCAAGATCGGCCTTGCCAATGCTCGCCAGGAGCGCGCCTGCTATTTCTCGGCTTATTTCGTCCTGTAGATCGAACAGTTTGGAGATCGGTTCGTCGTACCGCTTCCCCCACACATGAGCGCCATTAGCCGCATCGATCAACTGCGCGGTAATCCGCATATTGTCGCCGATTGGCCGTATCGATCCTTCGGCGACGTAGCGCACGCCGAGTTCCTCGGCGATCTGGCGGATCTTCACCGCGCGCCCCTTGTAGGTGAACACGGAATTGCGGGCGATGACAAACAGGTCCTTGGATTGAGCGACGTTGGTGATCAAATCCTCGGTAAAGCCATCGGCGATATATTCCTGCTGCGGATCACCGGAGAGATTTGCGAAAGGCAGCACCGCGAGTGATGGCTTGTCAGGCAGGGGGAAGGCCATATTTGCCATCGACGCGGGCTCGTACGCGGGCGCCCAGGGTTTCCAGAACCAGACGGCACCACCAGCCACGACCAGGGCGACCAGAGCTGCCACGGCCATACCCTTGATGGGCACGCTCCTCGCAGTCACCCGATCTTCGCCAATAATCTTGCCGGCATCCTCCGGGTCCAGCAGAACCCGGTAGACCCTCACGGGCTTTCCGATATTCTTTACCTGGCGTTCGCCCAGATACTCATAGCCAACGTCCACCGTCTGCTTGAGGTGATCGTAGGCGGTCCCCGACAGATACACCCCGCCGACGTCGGCCATCGCCTCGATCCGCGCCGCCACGTTGACCGCGTCGCCGAGAATGTCGTCGCCGTCGATGACGATGTCGCCGAGGTTGATCCCGACCCGGTATTCAATGCGCCGGTCCGCCGAAACCGCCCCTTCCCTGCCGGGCATGGCGCGTTGGATCGCGGCCGCGCATTCGACGGCATCGACAACGCTGGCAAACACCACCAGCAGCCCGTCGCCCATGGTTTTGACGACCCTGCCATGGTGCGTGGCGATTTTCGGATTGATGAGATCCGATTGGTGTGATTTGTGCCGGGCAATGGTGTCGCGCTCGCCGGCTTCCATGAGCCGGGAGTAGCCGACCATATCGAGCGCAAGGATCGCCGCGAGTTCTCGTTGTTCGCTTTGTTCAGGCACCCCACCCCCCGGTGCAGATTTGAGTCAATCTAACAAAGGACCGGACAGCGCCATAGCGGAACTTGCCTGATCTGATCGGGGTAGCGCGACCCCACGACGTTTCGGTTAGAACAGCTTCGCCCCCACGCCCAGCGCCGCCAGCTTACCGGCGGCGACCTGCCGCGACAGTGGTGCCATGCCACAGTTGGTGCAGGCGATCATGCGTTCCGGGTCGACGAACTGGCTGGCAGCTGCGAGGGTGGATTTGACCTTCTCCGGTGTCTCCACCTCGGTCGAGGCAACGTCGATGGCGCCGACCAGGACTTCCTTGTCCTTCAGCAGGCCCGTGAGTTCCATGGGCACGTGGCTGTCGGCGCATTCGAGTGAGACCTGCTGGATTCGGCTCGCATTCAAGGCCGGGAATATCTCCTCGTACTGTCGCCATTCGCCGCCTAGCGTTTCCTTCCAGTCCAGGTTTTCCTGGATGCCGTAGCCGTAGCAGATGTGGACGGCAGTGGTGCATTGCAGTCCGTCGATGGCCTTGTGCAGGGCCTCGATGCCCCAATCCTTCACGTCATCCATGAAAACGTTGAACGCAGGCTCGTCGAACTGGATGACGTCGACGCCGAGCGCCTCCAGCTGCTTGGCCTCGTCGTTCAGCAGCCCCGCAAACGCCATCGCCATGTCCGCGCGCTTGCCGTAGTACGCGTCGGCGATGGTGTCGCAGATGGTCATCGGGCCCGGCAGGGTGAATTTCAGCTTGTGGTCGGTGTGGGCGCGGCAGTAGGCGACGCCGTCGGCGTGCACCGAATGCCGGCGCGTTACCGCTTCTGTCACCGTCGGCACGTCGGCATCGTAGCGGTCGTCGCGGATGCCCATGGTGGTCATCTTTTCCCAGTCGATGCCGTCGATGGACTCAAGGAATCCGTGCACAAAGTGCTTCCGGAACTGCTCGCCGTCACTGACGATATCGATGCCGGCGTCCTCCTGGGTCTTGATCCAGGCGAGGGCCGCGTCCTGCTTGCCCTCGGTCAGGCCGTCGCCCTCAAGACGCCACGGCGCCCAGAGTTTTTCGGGTTCGGCCAGCCAGGCCGGTTTCGGCAAGCTGCCGGCTATGGTTGTTCTGATCATCCCATCCTCCCAAGATTGGAAATTCGCGCCAGCCTAACCATCGGCCATCGGTCTGCATAGGGCTGGCCATGTCACTTCACGGAATTGCGAAGGGGGGGCAGCCTTGCTCAGACCGGTTGCGCGAAATAGATTGCCTGCTCCCAACCCGGAGCCCCGCACATGTCCATTCCCGATCTCGCCGAGCGCCTCGCCCAACAGCCGCGCGCCATCCTCGCCCATTCGCCGACGCCCATCGAGCTCATGCCCAATCTGGCCAAGGCGCTGGGCACGGAGGCCAAGCTCTGGGTCAAGCGCGACGATTGCACGGGCCTCGCCATGGGCGGCAACAAGGCGCGCCAGCTGGAATTCTATTTCGGCGAGGCGCAAGCGCAGAACGCCGACACGGTGCTGATTACCGGCGCTGTGCAGTCCAACTTCGTGCGCTCCTGCGCCGCCGCCGCGGCCAAGCTGGGCATGCAGTGCCACATCCAGCTGGAGGAACGGGTGCCGAAGGACGACCCGCTCTACCGCAATTCCGGCAACGTTCTGCTCGACAAACTGCTGGGCGCCCACCTGACAAGCTATCCGGAAGGCGAGGACGAAGCCGGCGCCGACGCCGAGTTGGAGCGCATGGCCGATGATCTGCGCGGCCAGGGCCGCACTCCCTACGTCATCCATCTGGCAGCCGACCATCCGCCGCGCGGCTCGCTCGGCTACATCGTGGCGGCGAGCGAAATCCTCGGCCAGTTGCAGGAAGTGGACCTGAAGATCGACCGCGTGGTCATCGCATCGGGCAGCGCCGCCACCCATGCCGGCACGCTATTCGGGCTCAAGGCGCTGGGCTCGGACATTCCGGTGACCGGCGTCTGTGTCCGCCGTGGCGCTGATGTGCAAGCACCGCGCGTGCTCAAGACCTGCGACGCCATCGCCGGCATCCTGGGTTGTGCCAACCCGGTGACCGAGGCCGACGTCACCGTCACCGACGGCTATATCGGCCCCGGATACGGCAGGCCCGACGACGGCACCCGCGAGGCCATCAGCATGGCCGCCCGCATGGAAGCCCTGGTGCTGGACCCGGTCTACACGGGGAAAGTCATGGCCGGCATGATCGGCCTGGTGCGTGACGGCAGCATCGGCGCCGGCGAGAACGCGCTCTTCATCCACACCGGCGGCACGCCGGCCGTATTCGCCTACGCCAACGACCTGGCGGAGGTGCTGGAGGCATGAGCGACCGGGTCACCCTGATCACCGGCGGCAGCCGCGGCATCGGCGCCGCCTGCGCGAGAGCGTGCGCGGCCGAGGGCCACGCCGTCGCCGTCAACTTCCGGGCCGAGACCGACAAGGCCATGGAGGTGGTGGAAGCGATCAATGCCGCAGGCGGTCGTGCCATCGCCATCCAAGCCGACACGTCCGACGAAGCCCAGGTGATAGCCATGTTCGACACCGTCACGCGCGAACTCGGCCCGCTGACCGGCCTGGTCAACAACGCCGGCATCCACGGCCCCCGCGTCCGGGTCGAGGACATGCAGGCCACCGACATCGACCATGTGCTGGGCGTCAACGTGCGCGGCTACTTCATCTGCGCCCGCGAGGCGGTGAAGCGGATGTCGACAAAGCACGGTGGCAACGGCGGCGCCATCGTCAACGTGTCGTCGGGCTCGGCGCACCTGGGTGGTGGTGGCGGCAGCATCCTCTACGCCGCCTCCAAGGGCGCCGTGAACAGCCTGACCATCGGTCTTGCCCAGGAGGTCGCGGCCGAGGGCATCCGCGTCAACACCGTTGCGCCGGGCATGACCGAAACCGACATGCCGGGCGCCGACCGGCTGGTCGAGCAGGCATCCAAGATCCCCATGGGCCGCGTTGCACGGCCGGAAGAAATTGCCGAATCCGTGCTCTGGCTGCTCTCCGACAAAGCCAGCCACGTCGCCGGCGCCAATCTGCGCGTCGCCGGCGGAAGGCTTTGAGCGACCTCCCCGACCTGCTCAGCAACGGCCCGGCCGAAGCCGCTCTCACCCTCGCCCTCACTCATGGCGCCGGCGCACCCATGGATAGCCCGTTCATGGATGTCATGGCCGAAGGCGTGGCGGCGCGCGGGTTCCGGGTCGTGCGGTTCGAATTCCCCTACATGGCGGAGCGTCGCCAGACGGGCAAGAAACGCCCGCCCAATCCGGCGCGGGTGCTGCTGGAAACCTGGAACGCCGTTATCGAGCATCTGGGGCCCGAGCGCCTGGTCGTCGGCGGCAAGTCCATGGGCGGCCGCATGGCCTCCATGGTCGCCGACGAGGCCGGGGTGGCCGGCCTCACATGCCTCGGCTATCCGTTCCATCCGCCGGGCAAGCCGGAGAAGCTTCGGGTCGAACATCTGGCCGACCTAGCCACGCCGACGCTGATCTGCCAGGGCACCCGCGACGCGCTGGGCACCCAGGAAGATGTCGCCGGCTACGACCTCTCCGCCGCCATCCGCATGCACTGGCTGACGGACGGCGACCACAGCTTCAAACCGCGCAAGGCCTCGGGTCTAACCGAGGACGGCAACCTTGCCCAGGCGGTGGACGCGGTGGCCGGGTTCATGGAAGGATTGAGTTAGGGAGGAACATGCCATGCGCCTCGATCACTTTTCGCTCAGTGCTCCGGACATCGAGCCCATCAAGAACTTCTTTTGCGACGTCATCGGGTTGGAGGTCGGCGAGCGGCCGGATTTCAATTTCCCCGGCTACTGGCTCTACGGTAGCGACGGCACCGCCGTCGTGCATCTGATCCAGGGCCAGGGGAACAGCAAGGGAGCGCCGGGCACGGAGTCGGACACGGCCTCCGACGACACTGGTGTGGTCGACCATCTGGCCTTCGGCGCCGAGGACCTCACGGGCCTGATCGATCGCGTCGAGGCCGGCGGCTGGACCTATCGCCAGAACACACTACCCAATGGCGCCGCCAAACAGGTCTTCATCGACGGCCCCGACGGACTGGTCGTCGAAGTCGCGTTCCGAACCTAGCCACCGTCCGCGAAGGCGCTTTTGGCGGCCTCGGCGATTTCTTCCGGCGTCATGTCCTTTGTGTGCGTCGCCAGCGACCAGTTGTGGCCGAATGGATCGACCATGCGGCCGTAGCGGTCGCCCCAGAACATGTCCGAGGGCGGCATGGCGGCTTCACACCCGGCGTCCACGGCCTTCTGATAGGCGGCATCCACATCCGGGACATTCAAGTGCAACGTCACCGGTGTGCCGCCAATCTGCTTCGGACCTGCGCAGCCCATCATATCGTTGGTTTCGGCCAGCATGACGGTGGCACCATTGATGCGCATCTCGGCGTGCATGTGGCCGCTGCCGTCGGGCAACGGCATGCGGAACAGTTCCTCGGCGGCGAACGCCTTGGCATAGAAGTCGAGCGCATCCGGGATGTCATCGACGACGATGTGGGCAATCAGCGGCGGCTTGGCGGTTTCGCTCATGGTTTGCGTCTCCTCAGGCGGCGTCGGGTATGTCGGGCATGGTGGCGGTGAAGCTGGCGCGTGCCGATATGGCCCGGTACCAGCGGTCCAGGTTCTCCAGCCCATCGAGCAGCGCCGCGCCCTCGGAAATCATGGGCAGGTAGAACACCGGCGGCGCCAGGAACAGGTCCGCCAGCGTGAGTGTATCGCCGGTCAGCCACTCACCCTCGGCGAGAGCACCGTCGAACACCTCCAGCGCCTTCCTAGCCTTGGGCGTGCGGTCGGCGATGAGCGCCTCGTCCGGCGCGTCGAACACCAGGCGGTGGACGATGATGGGCACGATGGAGGGCGCGCCGTTGTCGTTGTAGGCGCTGATCCACTGATGCATACGGGCCCGGCCGACAACGTCGGCGGGCTGCAGGGCTGGACCGTCGAAATGGTCGTCCACGTAGGTGGCGATGGCCGAGGTCTCGAACAGCGTCATCTCGCTGTGCCGGAACGCCGGGATCTTGCCGAAGGGATGCAGCGTCGCCATCACCTCGTCATGGGGCATGTGCGGTTCCAGCACGTAGTCCACCCCCTTCTCCTCCAGCGCCAGGCGCGCGGTGCGAACGAAGGTCGAGGCGCTGAAGCCGTAGACGGTCACGTCGGTCATTGTTTACTCCTTACGCGGACACGCATGGGCCATCAAAGGCTGTTTGGCGGTTTCGTTCACGGCCGCGTCCTCCTCAGAATAAGGACGGCATGTCGGGCTCCGTGGCCGCGAAGCTCGGCCGGGCCGCGATGGTCGCAAACCAGCGATCGAGATTGGCGAGCCCCGCGAGCAACTCGTCGCCTTCCGGGAACATCGGCAGGTAGACTATCGGCGGCGCCAGGAACAGATCGGCAAGGGTGAGGGACGGGCCAATCAGCCATTCGGAGTCCGCGAGCGCCGCGTCGAACACTTCCAGGGTCTTGCGCGCCATCGCCAGGTTGCCGGCAATGATCGCCTCGTCGGGCGGGCAGAGAACCAACCGATGGACGATGATCGGCAGCAGTGCCGGCGCGCCGTTGTCGTTGAAGGCACTGATCCACTGGTGCATGCGGGCCTTGTCCGCGGGATCGCGCGGCTGCAGGGCCGGGCCCTCGAACGCCTCGTCCACGTAGGTGGTGATGGCCACGGTCTCGAACAGGTCCACGTCGCCATGGCGGAACGCCGGGGACTTGCTGAACGGGTGATGTGCCTGGGGTTCCGGCAGGTGGAGCGCCAGCACGTCCGTCGTGTAGTCGACACCCTTCTCCTCCAGCGCCAGGCAGGCGGTGCGGACGTAGGCATCAAAGCTGAAACCGAAAACCGTGACATCTGGCATGTGTGTTTCCTTCCCGCAGCGTAGGCCCCCTGCTCAGGACGCCAGGAACGCGGTCAGGTTATCATGCAGGCAACTGGTCCAGCCGTGGGTATGTTTTTCGCGGGCGGTGGCGTCGACCAGACGCTTGTGCACCAGGGTCAGCCGGGTGCCGCCATCCTCCGGCGCCATGGTCAGATCGACCTCGGTCTCGATCCCCTCGTAATCGCCGTGCTGCCAAACCCAGGTGAAGACCAGGTGCCGCGGCGGTTCGATCACCAGGAAGATGCCCTTCACCGGATACGCGTTGTCCTCGGACATGGTCCACGAGAAACCGCCACCGACGCGCAGGTCCTGCTCATGCACCTCGGTCGTGACGTTGAACGGCCCCATCCATCGGGCCAGCGCCTCGGCGTCGGTCCAAGCGTGGAACACGCGCTCGGGCGTGGCATCGTACCAGTGGCTGAGCTCGACCACCGGCTGCGTGGTCTCGTTGGCGTCAGGCATTGTCATCATCCTCCTTCTTGTCTTGTTGTTCGTCCAGATAATCGGCGAGGCGGTCGAGGCCCTGTCGCCAGAACATGCGGGTGGCATCGATCCAGCGCTGGGCGTCCTCGAGTGGTCCGGCTTCCAGCGTGCAGTGATGGATGCGGCCATCGCGGCGGCGCGCCAACAAGCCCGCACCCTCCAGCACCTTCAGGTGCTTGGAGACCGCCGGCAGCGACATCTCGAACGGCGCCGCCAACTCGCCCACGTTGGCCGGCCCCGCGCTCAGCCGGGCCAGGATGGCGCGGCGGGTCGGATCGGCGAGAGCGGCGAAGACGGTATCCAGTTGGCGTTCGGTCGGGGCGGCGTGCATGGCGTTTTTCATTAGTTAACCCATTGGTTAAATATTAGATTGCGCCAATGCTGTCAAGCGGTCCCGGCGCGACGCCTACTCAGCCTCGCTCTGAAGCCAGTCGACGAAGTCGCTGACGCCGGGTTTGCCGCTGGACCAGCGCGGCACCATGACGGCGTACCCCCGGGGGGCCGGGACTTGCAGGTCGAAGGGGGCGATCAGCCGGCCGGCTTCCAGGTCGCGGGCCACCAGGGTGTGATGACCGATGGCGACGCCGAGCCCCTCGGCCGCCGCCTCGACGGCCATGCTGTAGAGCGTAAACCCGGAGCCACGCTGGCCGCCGTCCTCGGGCAGGCCGGCGGCGCGGAACCACAACGGCCAGTCCTCGGCCCAGGTGGTGTCGTACAGCAAACGGCAGTTCAGCAGGTCGGCCGGATCACGCAATCCGGCATCGGCGGCGAAGGCGGGACTGCAGACCGGCGACATGCGGTCATGGAACAGCGGCACGGTGGCCAGGCCATGACCGGCCGGCAATTCGTAATGGATGGCGAGATCGAAGGCGGAGTGGGCAAGGTTGGCGACATCGGCGTCGGCGGATACCTCGATGGCGATTTCCGGCCGCTGTTCGCCGAAGCGCGCCAGACGCGGTGCCAGCCACCTTTCGGCCACCGCCGGCAAAACCGTGACGCGCAACTTGGCGCCGCCGGCGGCGGACGCAATTCGCTCGGTCGCCGCGGCGATGCCATCCAGCGCCGGTCCCAGATCGTCCCGGTAGCGCTGGCCGGCATCGGTCAGATGGACACCCCGCGGCCGGCGCTCGAACAACGCCACGTCCAGGCGCTCTTCCAACGCCTTCACCTTCTGGCTGACGGCGCCGGCGCTGACCCCCAGTTCCTCCGCCGCCAGGCGGAAACTTTCGTGCCGCGCCGCCGCCTCGAAGGCGCGGATCCAGTTGAGCGGCGGCAGCGAGCGGACCATGTACAATCTCCATTTGGCATAGCTTTTCTAAGCCAATGGCCAGTTTAACTGGTTTGCGCCCGGCGCCGCCAGCGGAGAAACTACGCATCATCGAGCCTGAGGAGACGGCCATGCAGCTGACCGACGATCAGATCACGGAATTCAACGACCGCGGCTTCCTGGTGCTACCGGAGCTGTTCTCGGCCGCCGAGGTGGCAGTGCTCAAGGGGGCAATGGAAGACGTCTTCCGCCAGGACGACCCGGCCAACGTGAAGGAAGCCGACGGCGACGTGGTGCGCACGGCCATGGGCCTGCATCTCAGGCACGACGCCTTCGCGAAGCTGGTGCGCCATCCCCGGCTGGTCGAACCGGCGCGGCAGTTGCGTGGGCCGGACCTTTACGTCCAGCAGGTCAAGATCAACGTCAAGGCCGGCTTCGACGGCGACCAGTGGCAATGGCACTACGATTTCGCCACCCATCACGGTGACGACGGCGTGCCGGAACCGCTGCCGCTCAACCTGCACGTCCTCCTCGACGACGTATCCGAATACAACGGCCCGCTCTACTTCCTGCCGGGCTCGCACCTGGAAGGCCCGGCGCCGGCCTGGCACGACACCACGTCCACCAGCTATCCGCTCTGGGTGGTCGAGCGCGACACGGTGGCCCGGCACGCGGACGCGCGGGGCATCTTCACCGCCAGTGGCCGCGCCGGCACCGGCCTCATCTTCGGCGACCTTCTGGTGCACGGCTCGCCGCCCAACATGTCGCCCTGGGACCGGGCCATCTTCTCGCTGATCCTCAATCCGGTATCGAACGCCTACACCAACGACCAACGCCCGGATTGGAAACACCACCGGGACCTGACTCCCGTCAGCCCCGTCGATGACAACTGCCTTCTGGAGACCGACGCCGCATGAGCACGCAACCCCACGACGGATACTTCGACCAGGGCCTGGCCACCACGGACCCCGCGGTCCACGCTGCACTCGTCGCCGAGGAAGACCGCCAACGCGACGGCGTGGAACTGATCGCATCCGAGAACATCGTCAGCCGCGCTACTCTGGAGGCGCTCGGCACCGCCATGGTCAATAAGACCGTCGAAGGCTATCCCGGCAACCGCTACTACGGCGGCGCCGCCTACGCCGATGTCGTCGAGGCGCTGGCCATCGAGCGGGCCAAGCAGTTGTTCGGCTGCGCCTACGCCAACGTGCAACCCCATTCGGGCAGCCAGGCCAACCTGGCCGTGTTCCTGGCCTATCTGAAGCCGGGGGACACGGTGCTGAGCATGGATCTTTCCGCCGGCGGTCACCTGAGCCACGGCTCCAAGGCCAACCTGACCGGCAAGTGGTTCGACATCGTGCATTACGGCGTGCGCGCGGACGATGGGCTGATCGACCTGGACGAGGTCCAGCGCCTGGCCGAACAGCATCGGCCAAAGCTGATTATCTGCGGCGGTTCCGCCTATCCCCGAGCCATCGACTTCGCGCGCTTCCGTGCCGTGGCCGACAGCGTCGACGCCGTGCTGCTGGCCGACATGGCGCACTTCGCCGGCCTGGTCGCCGGCGGGGCGCACGCGAGCCCGATCCCGCATGCCCACGTTTCCACCGCCACCACCTACAAGAACCTGCGTGGCGTGCGCGGCGGCCTGATCCTGGCCGACGACGAAGCGCTGGAACGCAAGCTCAACTCGGCCGTCTTCCCCGGCGTGCAGGGCTCGGTGATCCTCAATGCGGTGGCGGCCAAGGCGGTCTGCCTCGGCGAAGCGCTCAGGCCTGAGTTCAAGGATTACGCCCAGGCCGTGCTGGCCAACGCCCGCGCGCTTGCCGCGACACTCACCGAACGCCGCATCGATATCGTCACCGGCGGCACGGACACGCCGCTGATGCTGGTCGACCTCAGGTCCAAGGGGCTGACAGGTGCCGCGGCATCGGAAAGCCTGGAGCGTGCCGGTCTCACCTGTAACAAGAACGGCATCCCCGGCGACACCCAGCCACCGACTGTGACCTCGGGCCTGCGTTTCGGTGTCTCCGCCGGTACCACGCGCGGCTTCCGCGCGGCCGAGTTCCAGGCTATCGGCCATCTGATCGCCGACGTGCTGGACGGCTTGGCCGGTGACGTCAATGATCTCTCGGCCCTGGAAACCCGCATCCACGCGGAAGTGACGAAACTGGTCGGGGATTTTCCCATCTATCCCAGGCTATAGTCCCGCCATGGCCATGAGCCCCGAATTCCGCGACCACCTGCTGGACCTGCTGGCGCCCTTGGGCGCGGTCCAGGCCAAACGCATGTTCGGCGGCGGCGGTCTCTATCTGGACGGCACGATGTTCGCCATCGTCGCCGACGACGTGCTGTATCTAAAGGTGGACGACGGCAACCGGGGCGATTTCGAGGCCCAGGGCATGGACCCGTTCCTCTATAGCCGCGGCGAGAAAGTTATCGCCATGTCCTACTACGAGGCCCCCACGGAACTGATCGACGGCGGCGATGACCTGGCCGAATGGGCGCGCAAGGCTTGGGAAGCCGCGCGGCGGTCCGGCACTGGAAAGAAGAAGAAGAAAAAGAAGAAGGCGACATCCAAATGAGTGAAAACGACGCGCGCGTCCGCAAGCGCTCGGTCGTCATCTCCGGCCACGCCACCAGTGTCTCCATGGAGCAGGCGTTCTGGGACGCACTGAAGACCGCGGCACGGCACCGCGGCACGTCCGTCAACGCGCTGGTGGCCGAGGTCGACGCGAGCCGTGAAGGCAACCTCTCCAGCGCACTCCGCGTGTTCGTTCTTCGAGACGTGCAGACCTGGCAGACCCGGCAGACCTGGCAGAATGGCTAGAACGGCAGTTTCTTCAGAAGACCGCCCAACCCCTTCTTGATCGTCTCCTCGAGCTTCTTCTCGGGCGTTGGTTCTGGCTGTTGTTGCTGCTGGGGTTGCTGTTGGGGTTGCTGTTGCTGGGGCTGGGTCGTCTTGGGCGCGCCGCCGCCGAGGATGCCCTGGAGCAGCCCCTGGGCGGGACCCGGCACTTTCTTCAAGAGCTCGTTACCGCCGGGAACAAAGGTCAGCAGCAGCTTGGCCACGTCGACCTTGATCTTGGGCTTGTCGAGCGAACCCTTGACCTGGAAGCCGATGGGATCGCTGGATTTGCCGGCACCTAGCAGTTGCGAGACCAGACCGGCCTCCATCTTGATGGCGCCGGTCACGTCGAGCGCCCACTTCGGCAGATCAACCCAGCCCTTGCCGGTCTCGGTGGCGAGTTCCGAGGCGACCTTAAAATCCTGGGTGTTGAAGCGGCCGTTCTTGATATCGAAGGTGCCGGTGAGGTCGGTCGATACCTGCTGGTTGAACTTGCCCTTCAGCGCCTTGGCGAGCGTGTTGATCGGGCTGACGATGAGCGCGATCGGCTTCAGCCAGCCGCCCTTCGGAAGCTTGGTCGGGTTGATGCCGGCGATCTTCACCGCCCCCTTGCCGCCCATGGTCTCGACGAAGCGCTTCACGCTGGCGGCACCACCGGCCAAGTTCAGGTCCAGGCTCAGCTTGCCCGACGCGTCGGCCTTGCCAGCCGTGGCGCGACGCAGGTTGGCGAGGTCCAGGCCCGCGATATTGACGATGCTGGTGAGCGCGTTGCCGGCCTTGGAATCGACGCTGCCCGTGGCCTTCAGGGTGCCGTTGAAGGCCTTCCCGGTGAGACTGTCCAGCAGCAGCTTGCCGTTCGAGACCCGTGCCTTCAGGTCGGCGCCCTCGACCTTGAAATCCTGGTAGCGCAGCGAGGGCGACCGGAGTTTCAGGTCCGCATCGGCCAGGCCGAGCGCAGAAAGATCGATGGCATCGGTCGGGAACAAACCCTTCGGCGCCGCCGTCCGATGCAGCAGCGACGACGCGCCAGCCCGGTCCGTCGGCACACTCCGCAAGAAAGCGACAGGCATCACGCGTGGGTTGCCCCAACGCTCCAGTGATGCCGTTTTCTTGGCCGGCAGGAACGGATTGACGTTGACCGGCCCGGTCACCAGGTCGGCAGTCACCTTGGGTCGGGCACCCGCCAGAGCCGCCTGCACCGTGCCGACGATATCGATGGCGCCGACGCGTCCCTTCAGGGCCGACAGGTTGACCTGCGAGGGATTGCCCGTGAGCCGGCCCGACACCTTGAAACCACCGATCTTGCCGGCCGGCCGGTACTTGCTGCCGAACAGCTTCAGAAGCTTCAGCGTATTGGCGTGACCGGCGCTGACCTGCAGGTCGACCATATCCTTCACCGGCAGCAAGCTAACCCGGCCCTTGGCGTCAACCTGGCCGCCGGCGGCCTTAAGGGTGGTGTCGATGGCTGGCTTCAGCAGCCCGCCGTCGACGGTGGCGGCGACGGAAACGGCGCCAAGCGCCTTCGGCGGCACCGGCGGCACCACGCCGGCAAGCCGGAACAGCGCCGCGGTATTCTTGGCGGTGAGCGCGAGCCGCAGTTTTTCGGCCTCGGGCACGCCGTTCAGCCCCTTGATCTTGCCCTTCACGCTGGCCTTGGCGCCGGCAAAATCAGCGATCGAGAGATTGCGGATGTCGAGCTTGGAATTGTGCAGCACCATATCGATGTTGACGTCCTTGGCCGCCTGGCCGCGCACGGTCAGGCTCTTCACCTTGGCCTTGATGTTGGCATCGAAGGTGGTCAGCGCCTGCAGGCCTTGGAACGGATTGGCCACCGGTTTGGCGGCCGGGTCCGGCTTGCCGAGATAGGCATCGACATTGATCCGGTCGAGCGCCAGGCCGGCACCGATCGAGGGGCGCTGGCGATGCGCGAGAACGATACCGCCGGTCAGACGCGAGCCGTCGAATTTCAAGTCCAGATTCGAAATATTGGTTTCCGCCGGACGCACGTCGACCTCGGCGGCCAACGCAACCTTGCGCAGGCGATCGCTGGGAATGCCCTTGAGGTCGACGCCAAGCCAGGCGGCGACCCCCCTGAAGTCGCCAATAATGGTTTCCAGTTCACCCTCGAACCGGGGCGCACCACCGCTGTTGGAAAGGAAACCGAACAGCGCCACGTCGGTGCCGCCCGGGAATTGCGCCGAGAGCTGACTCAATGTGACTTCGCCATTGGCAAGTTCAGCGTTGAGGATGGCGTTGCGCACCAGACCGCCCTTGACCGTGATGGCCTCCACGTTGGCCACCAACGAGGCGCTGACATTCTTGGGCAACTCAAAAGCCGGAATCTGGAACAGAGGTGCTGAGGGATCGACCGGCTTCGCCGGTGGTGCCGGCTTCGCGGCTGGCTTGGGCGCACTGCCATCGCCTGCCGCTTCCTTCTTGGCGGGTGTCGGCGGCTTGGGCGGCGCCATCAGTGCATCCAGGTCGACCTTGCCGACCGACAATTGCACCGCGGCGTTGATGACGTCACCCATTTCAGCCGTCACATCGCCCTTCGCCCGAATGTCGCCCAGACTGATGGCCAGGCTCGTGACCTCGGCCAGCACCGCAGAGGCGGCGACTTCGGCCTCGAGCGAAAAGGGCCGGCCCAGCACTTTGGGCGCCGGCGCGGCGACACCGGTCGCGGTGGCGATCAAGATGGCCAGGTTATCGCCCTCGCCCTTCAGCTTGCCCTTGAACCGGGGTGTGTCCTCCAACCCCAGCAACGTGCCCACGACCTGCAATTTGGAGGCATTGCCCGCCGCCCCCAGACGCAGGTTGAAAGGCACCGTGCGGCCCTGGATGACCTCGCCCACGTTGACGCTGTAGGTGATCGGAAGCGAGCGCGCCCTGACGCTGCCGGAACTTTCGAAGGGGCCGCTCAACGACGCCGCGGCGACGGTGGCGTTGATCGCTTCGACCCGCTCGATGGTGCCAGCCTTGGCGTCCCGGTAATCGACGATGCCGTCGACGATGGAAAAATTATCGAGTGCGATCGGCGGCGCGGAGCTCGCCGCATCACCGGCTGTGGCGGGTTGCTCGGCCGCCGCGGCATCCCCGCCGGCGATCTGCAGCTGCCAATTGGCACGACCATCGGCCAACTTTTCGAGGCTGATGACGGGTTTCACCAGGCGTACTGTTTCGACCCGGACCTGGCCGCTCAACAGTGGCGCCAGCGCGATCCGGACCTCCAGCGATTCCAGCCGCGCCATCTCTGGCGCGCTGGCCCCCTCCATATTGCCGAAGGCGACCTTGTGAACGGTTACCGACGGCTTCGGCAACACGGCCAGACGGATATCGCCATCGATGGTGAATGTGCGGCCGGTGGCCTGCTCGACGCGGCTGGTGATGTCGCCCTTGTAGCCGTTCCAGTCGACGAAGGATGGCACGACGACCACCGCCAACGCGGCGACCACCACCAGGCCGAACAGAGTGCCGAAGAACTTCTTCACGCCACGCCTCCCGAATCGACGGCTCGTCCGGCCGTTCGTCGGGGCGAAGTCTAGAGCCAGAAACCGGGGGGATCAAACCGAAGCGCGCCCGGGTCACGCCACGATCACGCCAAGGCCACGCCCGGGACTCACCAAGCCTCAGCGGGTCACCAGCACGGCCCGAAGGTCATTCACGTTGGTGTAGGTGGGGCCGGTCATCAGCAGATCATCGAGCCTGGAAAAAAAACGATAGGGATCGTTGTCGGCCATCAACGCGGCGGGGTCGAGCCCGGCCTCGGCGGCGCGGACCAAGGTATCCGGGGTGACGAAGGCGCCGGCATTGTCCTCGCTGCCGTCGATACCATCGGTATCGCCGGCGAGCGCATAGATGCCCGCGGCCCCCGACAATTCACACGCCAGGCCCATCAGGTAATCGGTGTTGGGCCCGCCCCCGCCATTGCCCTTCAAGGTCACCGTGGTCTCTCCACCCGAAAGGATGACGCATGGCGGCGCCACCGGCCCCGTGCCCTGCTGGCAGGCGAGCGCCAGGCGGGCGTGCTCGGCTCCAACCTCGCGGGCCTCGCCCTCGACGCGATCACCCAGGTCGTGAACGACAAGACCGGCGAGCCTGGCGATATCGGCGGCGGCGGCCAGGCTCTTCGACGGCAGACCGGCGAAATGCACCCGGTGCCCGGCGAACAGCGCATCACCGGCGTTCGGTGTTTCTTCGGCAGCGGCGGCGAGATGGCGCGCGACGGCTTGCGGCAGGTCGATGCCGTACTTGGTGATGATGGCACGGGCGTCGGCGAACGTGGTGGGATCGGCGACCGTCGGACCGGAACCGATGGTTGCCGCATCATCGCCCGGCACGTCGGATATCAGGATGGTCACGGCACGGGCCGGCGCGGCGGCCTGAGCCAATCGCCCGCCCTTGATGCCGGAAAGATGCTTGCGCACGCAGTTCATCTCGCCGATGTGGGCCCCCGACCTAAGCAGCAGGCGGTTGACCTCCTGCTTGTCCTCCAAGGTCAGACCCGGCGCCGGCAAAGTCAGCAACGCCGAGGCGCCGCCGGAAACCAGCGCCAACATCAGATCGTCAGGGCCGAGTCCCTGGGCTGCCTCCAGGATACGCCCCGCCGCGGCACGGCCGGCGGCGTCCGGTACCGGGTGGGCGGCGGCCACCACCTCGATCCGATCACAAGCAACTTCGTAGCCGTAGCGGGTCACCACTAGGCCCGACAGGTCGGCGTCGGGCCAAGCGGTCTCGACCGCTCGCGCCATGGCAGCCGCGGCCTTACCGGCGCCCAGGACCAGCGTGCGGCCGGCGGGAGGCGAGGGCAGCACCGGCGGCACCACCAGTGCCGGGTCGGCGGCGGCGACGGCGGCCTCGAACATGGTGCGCAACAGGTCGCGGGCTTGCGGTTGGTCCATGGTCATCGCGAGGCGGCGCTAAAGCCGCACAATCTTTCCCGGGTTCATCAGGTTCTTGGGATCAAAGGCGCGTTTCAGATCGCGCATCAGAGCCACCGCCTCACCATGTTCGGCAACCAGGAAGTCCATCTTGCCCTGACCGACGCCATGCTCGCCGGTGCATGTGCCGTCCATGGCCAATGCCCGCATGATCATGCGCTCGTTCAGGTCCTTGGCGCGGCCCATTTCCTCCGCGTCGTCCGGATCGACCACCAGCACCAGATGGAAGTTGCCATCGCCCACGTGGCCGACGATGGGCGCCAGCAGGCCGCTTTCGTCGATATCCTTGCGCGTTTCCAACAGGCATTCGGCGAGCCTGGAGATGGGCACGCAGACGTCCGTGGCGATGCCCTTGGCTCCCGGCCTGAGCGCCAGACAAGCGTAGTAGGCGTCGTGGCGGGCCTGCCAGAGCTTGTTGCGCTCCTCGGCCTTGGTCGCCCACTGGAAGGCGCCGGCGCCGTATTCGCCGGCGATTTCCTCGACCATCTCCACCTGCTCGACGACACCGGCGCTGGAGCCATGGAACTCGAAGAACAGGGTCGGGCGAACCGGATAATCGAGGTCCGAGTACTTGTTCACTGCATCCATCTGGACCTCGTCCAGGAGTTCGATACGGGCCACCGGAATGCCCGACTGGATGGTCAGGATGACCGTGTTGACGGCGCTTTCCAGGTCTGGGAAATCGGCCACCGCGGCCGACATGGCCTCGGGGATGCCATAGAGCCGGAGCGTCACCTCGGTGATGACGCCGAGAGTACCCTCGGAACCGACGAACAGCCGCGTCAGGTCATACCCGGCGGCCGACTTCCGCGCCCGCCGGCTGGTCCGGATGATGCGGCCATCGGCGGTGACCACGGTCAGCGACAGCACGTTCTCGCGCATGGTGCCGTAACGCACGGCATTGGTCCCCGACGCCCGCGTCGCCGCCATGCCGCCGAGGCTGGCGTCGGCGCCCGGGTCGATGGGGAAGAACAGGCCGGTATCGCGCAAGTGGGTGTTAAGCGCCTTCCGCGTGACGCCGGCCTGGACTGTGCAGTCCAGGTCCTCGGCATTGACTTCCAGCACCTGGTCCATGCGCGTGAGATCGATGCAAACGCCGCCGTTGACCGCGGCCACGTGGCCTTCCAGCGAGGTCCCGGTGCCATAGGGGATGACCGGCACCTCGCGCTCGACGCAGGCACGCACCAGGGCCGCGACCTCCTCGGTGGACTCGGCGAAGACCACAACGTCGGGCGGGATGCCGGGGTGGTAGGATTCGTCGTGCCCGTGCTGCTCGCGCACCGCGTCCGCGGTCGAGACCCGGTCGCCGGCGATAGCCCGAAGGGCCTCCAGCAGATCGTCGTTCAGGCGCGGTGCGGCGTCGGCCATGGGGTTTTTCCTCGCAGGGGCCCCCTAGACCTAATGCCTTCCGGTTCAGGCTTCAAGCGGAGCGGCCCGTGATATAGTGCCGACATCATGGGTATCGTCATCAATCTCCTGCTTTGGCCGTTCGGCGCGTTGGCGCTCTACCTCGGGCTGCCGCTGCTGTTTCCGGAAGAGCCGCCACCGCCGTTCTGGTTGATCGCGGTGATTGCCCTTGTCGGCATGGCGTCCTGCATCTGGGGACTGGTGGTGCGCCAGACCCTGAACCAGCGCAATCCCATGCGCCCGCCACTGAGTCCCCCGGATGACTGACCGGAAGCTCGAAATGATGGGATACGAGGCGACACTGGAGGGCGGTGTACGGCGTATTACGCGCGAGACGCTGCAGAACGGCGCCCAGGGCCGGGATATTGAAGGTTTGGTCTCCTCGGCCGCCAGCTTCGCCGACGGCACCGTCCAGGATTTGGCCACCAAGCAGCCGCCGCCCCAACCCATCGCATGCGCCGACGGTTGCCACTTCTGCTGCATCACGACCGAGGTTCACGCGGCACCGCTGGAAGTTCTCCACATGGCGCGCCATGTGGAGGCAACTTACGACTTCACCCGCCAGGCCATGCTGCTGTCGCGGCTCAGGGAGTGGGCACAGGGCCGCCTGGACGCCACGGCGGAATCGGTCCGCCGGCCCTGCCCGCTGCTGGAGGACGGCCGCTGCGGCGCTTATGCCGCCCGGCCGATGGTCTGTCGCGGTTTCAATTCCTACGACGCGGGCGTCTGCGAACGCCACAAAATCGACGGTGACGACACGCCCATCGAAGGCTATGTCCACCAGGATCGCGTCCACCAGGCAACCCTGCTGGGCCTCGCCAACGGCGCGGACGAGGCCCGCCGGGCCGGTGCCGCGGTCGACCTGGCGCCGGCGCTGCTGGCGCGGCTGACCGATCCGGCGGCGGAAACACGCTGGCTGGCTGGTGTCGATGAATTCAAGGAAGCGCGGATTCGCGAACGGAAGTGACGTCGACCACTCAGGTCTTGTCGCCCTTGGCCCGTTCCTCGAGATCGCGCAGGCGCTCGTCCGCGCCTTGCATCTTGGGATGGATCTGCAAGGCGCGCTCGAGCACCTTCAAGGCGGCGCCGGCGCGGCCCATCTCCATATAGATCAGGCTCATCCCTGACAGCGCCCCGAAATGCCTGGGCTCCAGGTCCAGGGTGCGCTGGATGTCGCGCACCGAGGCGTCGAAATCGCCCAGCAGGTAGTGGACGGTGGCCCGCTTGTTCCAGCCCTCGGCATGTCGCGGCGCCAGGGAAACGACATCATTGAAGGCGTTGAGCGATTGCTGGAAGCGGCCGGCGTTCATCAGCAGGATGCCCTGGGCCATGCGGCTGTTCACCTTGTCTTCCGCATGGCGCACCCAGATTTTCCAGATCGACTGCTCGAGGGACAACGCCTCGGCCTCGCTGGCGGTGCCGCGCAGGCGGTCGAACAAGGGGTCGAGCTTGGGGCTGGTCTGGTCGGCTGACGCGACGGGCGCGCCGGCCATTAGGGCACTCAGGACAAAGGTGAGGATCAGAGTTCGCATGGGATGATTCTAATGTGAGGTGGCAAGGGCTGCCAAGGTTCGCGGCATCACAGGTCCGCGAGTTCCGGTGGCTTCGGCCCGCCGGTCGCCCAATCCAGGAGTTCCACCGAATGCACCACGGGCTGGGCCGAGGCGCCGTCGCCGGACAACTGCACAAGGCAGCCGATGTTGCCGGTGACGACCACGGCGCCGTCGGTGGCGCGCAGATTTTCCAGTTTGCGGGCCTTCAGGCGTTCGGCGAGGGCCGGCTGCATGATGTTGTAGGTGCCGGCGGAGCCGCAGCAGAGATGCGCCTCGCGCGGTTGGCGCACCTCGAATCCGGCCGCCTCGAGGAGTTCCACCGGCTGGGTCTTGAGCTTTTGGCCATGTTGCATGGAACACGCCGAGTGATAGGTAACCACCGGCCGCGGCGCCTCCGTAACCTCGCCCAGTCCAAGCTCCAGCATGACCTCGCTGATGTCCCGGGTCAGCGATGCTAGGCGCTCGGCGCGGGCCGCCCAGTCCGCGTCGTTTCGCAGCATCCAGCCGTAATCCTTGACCGTGGTGCCGCAGCCGGACGCGTTGATGACGATGGCATCGAACTGGCCACCGGATTCCTCGGCCCGTTCCCAGGCGGCGATGTTGGCCTTGGCCTGGTCGTGGGCCGTTTTTTCGCGTCCCATGTGATGCACCAGTGCGCCGCAGCAGCCGACGCCGTCGGCCACCACCACCTCGGCCCCATGACGACGCAAGAGGCGCACCGTGGCCTCGTTGATGGCCGGACGAAGGACCTGCTGGGCGCACCCGGTCATCAGGGCGACGCGCATGCGGCGTTCGCCCTCGGCCGCAAAGACCTGCGGCCGGTCGACGGGTGAACGGCCGGGGATCGACGCCGGCGCCATGCCGACCAGGTTCTTCAGCCGCCCCGGCAGCAGCCGGGCGAACGGCCGCGCGAACAGCGCGCCGATCAGCGACAACCGGAACAGGCCCGGCCGCGGCAGCACCAGCGCCAGGATCTCGCGCAGCAGGCGCTCCGGCAGCGGCCGCGTGAAGTCCTTTTCGACGACGACGCGGGCATGGTCGATCATGTGCATGTAGTCGACGCCCGACGGGCATGTGGTGGTGCATGCCAGGCACGTCAGGCAGCGGTCCATGTGCTTGGTGAACTCGGCCCCCGCCGCCTGGTCGCCCTGCAGCACGCCCTTGATCTGGTAGATACGACCGCGCGGACTGTCCAGTTCGTCGCCCAGTAGCACGAAAGTCGGGCACGTGGCGGTGCAGAACCCGCAGTGCACACACTTGCGCAGGATATCGTTGGCCGCCTGGATGTCCGGGTCGGCGAGTTGCGCCAGGGTGAAATCGGTTTGCATGCCGCGCCCCCTAATCCACCGTCGCCATGCGGCCGGGATTGAGGATGCCTTTCGGATCGAAGCCGTCCTTGATGCGGCGGGCGACGTCGCTGAGGGCCGCGGGCTGCGGATGGAAGACCGGGACACGGTCGCGCACGTCGGCGGCGGCCTCAGTCAGCGTGGCGTGGCCGCCGACCCGTTCGACGACATCGCGAATTACCTCGGCGCCGGCATCGTCGCGAGCCTCCAAGGCCATCCACACCAGCCCGCCGCCCCAGTCGTAGAGCACCTCGCCGTGCAAATTATCGAGGATATCGATCGCCACGGCGGCGCCCTGGCTGGGCGGCACGCTGAGGCACCAGACCTGGTGGCCGTCCCGCTCCAGGTAGGCGGATTCGCTGACTTCGCGCCAGAAGGTGCCGGAATTCTCGCTGTGCAGGGTCTCCACGTCGGTGCAGAACTCACGCATCAGGCCGACCAGTTCCCCGGCCCGGTGTTCGGCCGACGGCGCCGGTCCGTCGACGCGAATGCCCGTCACGCCGCCGCCTGGGCCACTGACGCGCCCGACCGCCGATCGCTGGGCCAGACCGGCCGGCACGTGGGCCGCCGCCGAGACCTCGTGGGCACTGCCGAGCGCCGCTGACATGGCCTTCATGGCGGCGCGGTCGTAAACGCCGTCCGGCCGCCAGCGGGCCAGCACGGTGCGCACCTTCTCGGGCCTAGGCAGAGTCTTGATGGTCAGGTCCGTCATCACCGCCAGGGTACCGAAGGAACCGGCCATCAGTTTCGAGAGATCGAAGCCGGTCACATTCTTGACCACCGTGCCGCCGGACTTGAACTCCTCGCCGCGCCCGGAGACGGCGTTGAAGCCCAGCAGATGGTCACGCGCGGCGCCCGCCATGATGCGGCGCGGCCCCGACAGGTTGCAGGCGATGACGCCGGCCAGAGTCCCCCCCGTCGCTTGCGGCGGCTCGAACGCCAGCATCTGGCCAGCCTCCACGACGGCCGCAGTAATCTCAGCCATGGGCGTGCCGGCGCGGCAGCTCAGATAAAGCTCGCTCGGCTCATAGGTGGTGATGCCGCCGAGCGCAGAGAGATCGAGCGTGTGCGCCGCCTCGACGGGGCGGCCATAGCCGCGCTTGGAGCCCAGGCCCACGACCTCCAGCGTGGTCTCCTCCGACGCCGCCCACTTGACGGCGTCGAGCACCTCGACGGCGGTTTCCGGTCGCAGCGTGTCGGCCATCAGAATCTCGGAATATCGGGGAACGGAATCTGTCCGTGATGGACATGCAGGCGACCCAGTTCGGCGCAGCGGTGCAGGATCGGATAGACCTTGCCCGGGTTCAGCAGGTGTTCCGGATCGAACGCGCACTTGACCCGCTGCTGCTGTTTCATGTCGTCCTCGGTGAACATCACGCCCATCAGGTCGCGCTTTTCGACGCCGACGCCGTGCTCGCCGGTCAGCACGCCGCCGACCTCGACGCAGAGCCTGAGGATATCGGCGCCGAACTTCTCCGCCCGCTCCAGCTCGCCGGGCTCGTTGGCGTCGAACAGGATCAGCGGGTGCAGGTTGCCGTCGCCGGCGTGGAAGACGTTGGCGACACCCAGATTGTGTTTCTTCGAAAGCTCGCGCATGCGCGCCAGCACGTTGGCCAGTTCCTTCCTGGGGATGGTGCCGTCCATGCACATGTAGTCCGGCGTGATGCGGCCGATGGCGGGGAAAGCGTTCTTGCGCCCGGACCAGAAGGCCAGGCGCTCTTCCTCGGTTTCGTTGCGGCGGATGGTGCTGGCGCCGGCCTCGCGGGCGATCACCTCGACACGCTCGATCAGGTGGTCGACCTCGACCTCGGGGCCGTCCAGTTCGACCACCAGCAGCGCCTCCACGTCCAGTGGATACCCCGCGCCGACGAAGGCCTCGGTGGCGTGGATGGCCGGTTTGTCCATCATCTCCATGCCCCCCGGGATGATGCCGGCGCCGATGACGTTGGCGACGCATTCGCCGCCGGCCTCCACCGTCGGGAAGCCGAGCAGCAGCGCCCGCGCCGTCGCCGGCCGGCGCAGGATGCGCACGGTGACCTCGGTGATGATGCCCAACAGGCCTTCGGATCCGGTGATGACCCCGAGCATGTCGTAGCCGCCGGCGTCCAGGTGCTTGCCGCCGAGGCGCACCACCTCGCCCGACATCAGCACCATTTCGACGCCGAGCACGTTGTTGGTGGTCAGGCCGTACTTCAGGCAATGCACGCCGCCCGCGTTTTCGGCCACGTTGCCGCCGATGGAACACGCGATCTGGCTCGACGGATCGGGCGCGTAATAGAAACCGGCGTCTGCCACCGCTTCGGTGATGGCGAGGTTGGTGACGCCCGGCTGGGCCACCACGGCGCGGTTGTCAAAATCGATGTCGAGGATGCGGCTGAGACGCGTCAGGCCGACGGTCACCGCGTCGGCGAGCGGCAGGGCGCCGCCGGAAAGGCCAGTGCCGGCGCCGCGCGGCACGATCTTGACGCCGTTCTCGGAACAGTACCGCAATATCGCCGACACCTGCGCCGTGTCTTCCGGCAACACGACGATCATCGGCGGCTGGCGGTAGGCCATCAGACCATCGCAATCGTAGGTCTTCAGCGCGTCCAGATCGTCGATGACGCCTTCGCCGGGCACGATGTCGCGCATGGCGCGAACGATCTCCTGGCGCCGGGCGATCACCGCTTCATCGGGCTTCGGCATTTGCATGGCCATGCCTCTTTGGTCTAGGCCGGGGTTTCAAGGTCGGAGTTTCAAGGCCGGGCCATTCTGCCACGATGGCGCCGGGACGTCATCCCGAGGTGGCGAGGCGCGGAATGGTGCGTTCGTCAATCGGCCAGTGAATCAGCGCCGCGGCAACACCCAAGGCAATCGACCACCACCAGACCAAATCGTAGGATCCGGTGGCATCGAACATATGGCCGCCCAGCCAAACTCCCAGGAAACTACCGATCTGGTGGCTGAAGAAGGTGATGGCGAACAGTGTGCCCATGTATCGTGGTCCGAAGATCTGCGCCACCAGGCCCGACGTCAGCGGTACCGTCGACAGCCAGAGAATCCCGAGCACGGCCGAGAAGATGGCCACCGACGCCGTCGAGATCGGCATGGTGATGAAGATCGCGATGGTCACGGCACGCAAAAGATAGAGCATGCTAAGGAGGCTCTTCTTGCTGCGCTTGGCGCCCAGGACGCCGGCATAGTAGCTGCCGACGATGTTGAACAGCCCGACCAGGGCGAGCGCCCAGGCCCCGGTTTCCGCCGGCAGTCCGCGGTCGGTCAGGTAGGCCGGCAGATGCACGCCGACGAAGGCGACCTGGAAGCCGCAGACGAAGAAACCGATGACCAGCAGCCAATAGCCGCGATGGCCGCTGGCTTCCTTCAGCGCAGCACCGAGCCCGGTTGGTCCGGTGTCTTCGTCGGCCGACACGGTATCCTCGGCCCGGCCCTTCAGCGCGATGGCCGAGACCACCATGGCGGCGGCCAGCACGGCCAGCAGCAGATAGGACGTGGCCCAGCCGTAGTTCTGCAGGAACGCCTGGCCGACCGGCACCACCGTGAACTGGCCGGCCGCGCCGGCGGCACTGACGATACCCAGGCCCCAGCTTCGTTTTTCCGGCGGCAAGGCCCGGCCCACGGCCGCCAGCAGCACGGCGAGGCCGCCGCCCGCCTGCCCCATGCCGATCAGCACGCCAGCGCCCATGTGAAAGGTCAGCGGGTCCGTCGAATAGGACATGATGACCAGACCCAGGATGTACAGCAGCCCGCCACCGGCGACGACACGGCCGGTGCCGTAGCGCTCGGCGATGGCCGACGCGAACGGCTGCGCCGCTCCCCACAGCAGGTTCTGGATGGCCATGGCGAGCGCGAACACCTCGCGCCCCCAGCCAAGATCCAGGCTCATGGGTTTCAGGTAGAGCCCGAAGGACGACCGGATGCCCATGACCAGAAGCACAACCGCGGATGCCGCAATTAGAACGACGACGGGCGTGCGCCAGGTCGGTCGCATCAGTCCGGTGCTAGTGGCCATCGCGTATGTTCCTCGGTCGGATTCTTATGGGAATCTAGGGAGGCGCGAACGCGCCGCCAACGCCTTTATCGACAACACATCTGTGCGCGAACGTCAAAGCGGCCTGCGACGGCAGGCGCGGTACACTGATGGGGGGATGGAAGGCGGCTGGAACGCCGCCGAAAAGCAACCCTGGTCAGCCCTGGCGGGCCTTGAAACGCGGGTTACGCTTGTTGATGACGTAGACGCGGCCCTTGCGGCGGACGACGCGGCAACCGCGTTCACGTAGTTTGGCCGTTTTCAGCGAGTTGCGGACTTTCATTGTCCGTCTCCTCCAACTAGTCGTCATCGTTGAGCGGCGCGCAAACTAGGCGCTGGTACCCGGCCTGTCAATGCCACTGACGTGGCGCGCTTGGGCGGGCGTTTTTTGACCTCCGGAGCACCACAGGCCATTGTCCTGCTTCCCCCGAAGGCGAAGGACCGTCCACCGCATGACCGAGACCACCCCCGTAGGCGAAACGCCGGCGGCCGGCGCCGAACGCCCGCCTAACCGGCGGCTTCGGGGCGTCGGCTGGATGATCGTCTCGACCGTGTCGGCGGCCTGCATGCATACATCGGTCAGGCATGTCTCGGAAAGCATCCATCCGTTCGAAATCGCCTTTTTCCGGCTGCTGTTCGGGTTCTTCGCCGTGCTGCCGTTCATACTGCGACTCGGCCTGGCGCCGTTCCGGACCAAGCGCCTGCCGCTTCTGGGCCTGCGCGGCGTGCTCAATACGGTGGCCATGCTGTCATGGTTCACCGCCCTGACCATCACACCGCTGGCCGAGGCGACGGCGATTTCGTTTACCGCGCCGATCTTTTCCATCGTGCTGGCCATGTTGGTGTTCCGCGAACGCATCGGTCCGCGGCGCTGGACCGCCATCGTGATCGGCTTCCTGGGCACGATGGTGGTGGTGCGGCCGGGATTCGTCGAGATCCAGACGGGGGCCCTGCTGGCCATGGGGGCGGCGCTGATGTGGGGGTCCTGCGTGGTCATCATCAAGGAATTGAGCCGCACCGAATCGAGCGCCACCATCACCGCCTACATGTCGATGGTGATGGCACCCATGGCCCTGGTGCCGGCGCTGTTCCACTGGACCTGGCCGGGGGCCAACGAGATCATGTGGCTGATCGCCATCGGCTGCTTCGGCAGCCTGGCCCAATATTCCATGACCGAGGCTCTGCGCCACGCCGAGACCCACGTGGTCATGCCGGTGGATTTCATCAAGCTGGTCTGGGTCGCCGTCATCGCCTTCCTCGCCTTCGGCGAGGTGCCCGGCCTGTTCGTCTGGCTGGGCGGGGCAATGATCGTCGGCGCCACGGCCTACATCGGATATCGTGAACATAATCTACGGAAGAGGCAGCAATGATCGACAACCAACGCCACCTGTTCGACATCCCGGAAGACCGGGTTTGGCTCAACTGTGCCTCGCGCACGCCGCTGCTGAAGGCGGTGCGGGACGCCGGCCACTATGGCGTCGACCGCAAGTTCCACCCCTGGACCATCGACGAGGGCGAGCGCCACGACGAGGCCGAACGGGTGCGCACGCTGTTCGCCGGCCTGATCGGCGCCAACGCCGAGGACATCGCCATTCAGCCCTCGGCCGCCTACGGCCTGGCCACGGCGGCGGCCAACCTGGACCTGCCGGCCGGCGGGCGCATCGTCGTGCTGGAAGGCCAGTTCCCCTCCAACGTCTATGTCTGGCAGGACCTGGCGAAGGCGCGGGGCGCCGAGATCGTCACCGTGACCCGACCGGGTGACGGCGACTGGACCCGGGCGGTGCTGGCGGCGCTCGACGAACGCCTGGCCATCGCCGCCCTGCCGCCGTGCCTGTGGAGCGACGCCACGCGGCTCGATCTGGATGTGGTGGCGGACGCCGTACACGACATCGGCGCCGCCCTGGTCATCGATTCGACCCAGGCCACCGGTGCCAGTGTCACCGATGTCGGCCGGCTGGATGCGGATTTCCTCGTCTGTGCCGGCTACAAGTGGCTGATGGGGCCCTATACCCAGTCGTTCCTCTATGCCGCACCACGCCACCACGGCGGCCGGCCGCTGGAAAGTCACTCGTTCAACCACCCTATCGTCGTCGAGGGGCCGACCAACTATCCGGCCGATTTCACGCCGGCCGCCCGGCGCTACGACATGGGTGAGTTCATGAACCTGATCAACCTTCCGATGGTGGAGGCGGCGCTGGGCCAGGTCGCGGCATGGGGGCCCGACGCCATCCAGCAAACCCTGACGCCGATGACAGCCCGAATCGCCGCCGCCGCCCGGGACCGCGGCCTCAAGGTGGTCGATGACGATCAGCGGCTGGGGCACTACCTGTCCGTTGGCCACCCGGACGGCTGGCCCGGCGATACCGTCGCCCGGCTAGGCGCCGACCAGGTGCACGTCAGCATGCGGGCCGGGCTCATACGCATCAGCCCGCACCTGCACACCAACGACGACGACATCCGACGCTTCTTCGAATGCCTCGACGCCTTGTGACCCGGGTCACAGACAGCGACCTCGGAAAACACTACATAAGGTTCATCACAAGAGACGACGTCGTCCGGTTCCACTGAACCCAGGCGTCTTCTCGAAACGGCAAACCGCTGGAAACGGCGGGGCGCAAAGCGACCGGCCTAAGGCCTCGACGGGTAAGGCAGCGGCGCTACCGAAAGGAGACGGACCATGTCGGACCACGAACTCTACGAAGACGAAGACGATGTCGACGTTGACGAGGATCGCGCCAGCGAGCGCAAGGCCGTGGCACTTTTCGGTATGTGCCTGCTGATCCCGGCCCTGGTCCTGATTGGTCTCGGCATCGTCGCCGACGATGACACGAGCGGCGCCTATCACATGGATGCTGGTCACCAACTGGCCCGGGCCGCCGACAAGGTGCGTGCCTACAGCCGCCACAACGCGCCATGGAGCGATTGGAAGGCGGGCGAGGTCCGCGTCACGGACGAGAACACCATCAAGTTTGATGTCGAGTTGGCGACGCCCCGCCAGGCCACGGTGATCTCCACCCGCCGGCCGCGCATCCAGTACTCCTACGTCAAGCTCGCCTGCCCGCCGGCCGAAGCTGGCCACAAGGAACTGATGGAAATGGGCGATAAACTCGTGGTCGCCCTGCACTACCAGGGCAAACTGGTGGCCGAGGGCGCCTGCCCCCCTAGCTGAGCCGCGTTTCCGCTTCCAAGGCATTCTGAAGCGCGGCCATCACACTTCCCCAGTCACCCCGGCTGGGTTGCCGGAACAGGCGCATGCTCGGATACCACGGCGTGGTCTCGCCGCTCATGCCCCAGCGCCAGTCCGGAACGAAAGTGAGCAACGTCCACACCGGCTTTCCCAGCGCACCGGCCAGATGCACCACCGCCGTATCGACACCGATGATCAGGTCCATGGCGGCGACGGCGCTGGCGGTATCGGCGAAGTTCTCGAAATCGCGCCCCAGGTCGTTGATGGGCGCGTCGCCCAGTTGCGCGCGGGCCGGTCCCACCTGGAACGCGTGGAACTCGGCGTTCGTGGCCTCCAACAGGGATCGAAAGTCATCCAACCGAAGCGAGCGCGCGTACTGTTCCGCATGCAAGGCGCCGCCGGACCACAATAGTCCGATGCGCGGTTTCGTCTTGGCGCCCAGGTCCGTGGGCTTCGCCGCCAGGTAAGGCTCGGCCCGCGCACTACCGAGCCCGATCAGCGGCGGCAGGTCCAGGAGCGGCGCATAGGCATCGAACGGCGCCACCGGGGCCTCGCGCGGCACTACTTCGTCGACGCCGTCGAGGCCGGCCAGCAAGGGCACCAGCGGGGCCTGGCAGCGCAGCCTGACATGCCCCGCGCCGGCCTGATCGCGAGCCGCCGCGATGTAGCGCGCGAACTGGATGGCATCGCCGAGGCCCTGCTCGTCGAGGATTTCCAGCGTGCCGCCGCCCATCCCCTCACCCGTCCAGCGCTGACCGTCCGGCAGCGCCGGCAGCGGCAGGTCGTGAGATCGCCGCCAGCGCCAGCCGTAGTCGGCCCAACCAGCCTCCTCGTGGCCGGCCAACAGCAGCGTCAGGGCCCGATTCCAGCGCACCTCGGCGTGCGCGCCGTCGATGGCCAGCGCCCGGTCGTAGGCATCGAGCGCCGTCGCCAGATCGCCGAGTGCGCGCGACGTGCTGCCCAGATTGTTGGCCGCGGCCAGAGACTCCGGATCGGCCTCCAGGGCTTCCGCATAGGCCGCTTGGGCGGTCTCCAGATCGTCGCCCTCGAACAGCGCATTTCCGTGGTCAATCAGATGGCGCGCCAACTCGGCGTCCAGGCCGGGCAACCCGGGCGCCAGGGTCCGCGCACTACGCAGATGGTCGATGGCGCCGGCGATATCTTCCGTAACGGCCAGCGCGCGCCCCAGGTTGGCGTGTGCCTCGGCATAATCCGACACCAGGTCGAGTGCCCGCCGGTAGGTGGCGACGGCAGCCTCCCAGTCGCCCATCGCCGCCTGGACATTGCCGAGGTTGTTGTGGACGGCGGCGTCTCCGGGCGCGCGGTCTGCCGCGCGTTCGAGCAGTGCGGCGGCCTCGTCCAAGCGGCCCGTGGCGCGCAGCAACACGCCGAAACTGGACAGCGCGCGGACCTCGTCCGGATCGGCTGCCAAGACCCGCCGGTAGGCCGCCTCGGCCGCCGCCAGGTCGCCGGTCCGATGGTGCGTCTCCGCCTCGTTCAGGGTTTCGTCGGGGTCATCCGTCATGGCGCCAGCATAGCGCCCCCGAGAGCGCGGTTGCCAACACCGCGACGCGGCGGTTTGATATGCTGGATCTAAATCCGAGGGAGGTCAGACCATGTCGACGCAGGAAACCTGGGCGGCCTTCGCGGCCCTGCACGACGATCCCGGTTGCTTCGTCATCCCCAATCCGTGGGATGTTGGCTCGGCACGCATGCTGGCGGCGCTCGGCTTCAAGGCCCTGGCCACCACCAGCGCCGGCTTCGATTTCACGTCGGGGCGCAAGGAGGGCACATCGAGCCGCGAGCAGGTGCTGGCCCACTGCCGGGAAATCGTCGAGGCCACTCCGCTCCCGGTCAACGCGGACATGGAAAGCTGCTACGCGGAAACGCCGGAAGGGGTCATGGAGACAATCCGCCTCGCCGCCGCGACCGGCCTCGCCGGTTGTTCCATCGAAGACGTGGACGTGCACGGCGGTGAGCCCATCTACGACATGGCGGTGGCGGTCGAGCGCGTGGCGGCGGCCGCCGAAGCCGTCCGCAACCTGGACCGGCCTTTCATGCTGACGGCGCGGGCGGAGAACTTCCTGCACGGCCGGCCCGATCTGGACGACACCATCAAACGCCTTCAGGCCTTTCAGGACGTGGGGGCGGATGTGCTCTACGCCCCCGGGCCCAAGACGGCGGACGATATCCGCTCGCTCGTCGGGTCGGTCGACCGGCCAGTGAATATCATCGCCGGCCTGCCGGGCATGGACCTTTCCGTTGCCGATCTGGCCGACATGGGCGTGAAGCGGGTCAGCCTCGGCTCCAATCTGTTCCGCGCCGCTTTCGGCGTGGCTCTCAGGGGGGCGCAAGAGATTCAGGAACACGGCACCTTCGGCTATGCCGCCAATGCCGCGTCGTTCAAGGAGATATCTTCGCTGTTCTAGGATTGGGCGGACGGCTCGGGACCTGGCTTTTCTGCCGTCGCCATCAGGACAAGCATCTCGCCGGCCGGGCCGGGTATGGAAAACGGCCGGGTCACGGTAACGTTCGCGAATCCGGCACCACGGAGGGCACGCCGCAACCGGTCTTCGCTGAACCCGAAGTCGTCATCCTCTTTCTTCGCCAGCCAATCCCATTGCACATATTTCCCGTTCGCCACCAACAACGGACGCAACAGCGAAAGCGTGTCATCGTACTCGGGGATGAACGCGCAGACGGAGGATGCGACAACCACATCGAAGGGTCGGATTAGCGAGTCCTCCCGATCGATCAGGTCCGGCGTCAGCATCCCGGCAACGGGATGAACATTCGGCAACGATTTTCGTTCAAGCTGCTCGATCATCTTCGTCGAGGCATCCAAGGCGACGATCTCACGGACCTGGCCGGAGAGGCGTTCCGACAACAGGCCCGTTCCGCATCCGAAATCCAAGACCCTGAGCCCCTTCAGGTCGACAACGTCCACGAGGGAGCCGAACACGTGATCCGCGAACACGTGAACCGAGGGCTCGTCCTCCCATCCACCCGCATGGTCGTCCCATTCGTTGCTCATCGGATCGCTTCCTGCGTCCAAGTGTCAGACTGCTGGAAACATCATGCGCACGATCAAACCGGGCGCCGCGTCATCGAACGCGAGGGTCGCGCCATGCAACTTGGCGACGGCGGCGACGGTCGACAGACCGAGCCCGCTGCCGGGGCTGTTGCGGCTGGCCTCCAGGCGGACGAAGCGGTCGAGCACACGGGGCCGGTCCTCGGCCGGGATGCCGGGACCCGTGTCACTGACGCTGATCTCGGCGTGGTCAGCCTTGGCCATGGCGGCGACGTCGATGCGGCCGCCACGGGGGGTGAACTTCAGGGCGTTGTCGAGCAGGTTGGCGAGGGCCTGGAACAGCAAGTCGCGGTTACCCGCAACCACCGCGCCCTCGGCCACGGACGAGGCGAAGGCGATGCCCCGGTCGGCGGCCGCGGGCTCGTAGAGTTCCGCCACGTCGGCCACCAGTTCCGAAAGGTCCACGTCGGCCTTCTCGGCGGCCGGCATGCCGGCCTCGGCCTCGCCGATCAGCAGCAGGGCGTTGAATACCTTGAGAAGGGTCTCGGCCTCGGCCACCGTCTCCTCCAAAGCCGACCGGTAGGCCGGCTTCTCCGGGTCCTCCAGCAACGTCACCTCGAGGCGCGAGCGCAGCCGGTTGAGCGGTCCGCGCAGGTCGTGGGCGATGTTGTCGGTGACCTGGCGCATGCCGGCCATCAGCGCTTCGATGCGGGCCAGCATGTCGTTGAGGTTGCGGGCCAGGCGTTCGACCTCGTCGTCACCGGCGCCGGTGGGGATGCGCTGAGTCAGGTCGCCGGCCATGATCTCGGCCGCGGTGCGGTTGATGGTCTCGAGCCGGCCGAGCCAGGCACGGCTGACCAACAGGCCACCACCCAGGCCCAGAACGAGCGTCAGCCCGACGGCGACAAACATGGATCGCCGGAGCCGGCGCTCCAGGTCCTCATGGTCCTGTACGTCGTGGCCGACCAGCAGGTTGAAGCCGCGGGCAAGGCGGAAATGGCGTGCCCGCGCTTCGTGGCGGGCCACGCGTTGGCCGATGGGCCTGAGGTAGGTGAATTCAAGCCAGCCGTCCTGATCGATTTCATCGTCCGGCCAGGCATCCAGGTTGCCTGCCAGCGGCCGCCGATCCGGCAGGGCCAGCAGGTAGAGGCTCTTGCGCTGGCCCTGGCTGCGCTGCTCGATGATGCGCCGGAGGCCACGCAGGCCGTCTTCGTTGTAGCGTTCGGCGAGGCCGGCGATTTCCGCCTGGATGGTCTCGTCCGTCTGCTTGGCGACGAACACAGCCGTGTTCCAATAGACGAAGCCCAGCATGGCGGCGGCCGAAGCCGAGAACAGCACGGCATAGATGAGCGCCAGGCGAAACGTCGACGAGCGCAGGATGCGCCCGGTCGTGGGCGCCACGGTGTCGGTGCGGGTGGCGCCGTCACTCACCCGGCCGCCCGGCGCGTCAGACGCCGGCCCGGCCGGGCGCCGCTCCAGGCGCCATCGCGCCAGGTGACGCCGCCGTTGACCATGACCAGGTCGATGCCGGCGGCCGGTTCCATGGGTGCCTCGAAGGTGGCGCGATCGATCACCGTTTCCGGATCGAACACCACCAGGTCGGCGAAAGCGCCTTCGCGCACCACGCCCCGGTCGGCGAAACCGAACACGGCGGCCGACCGTCCGGTCATGCGGTGCACCGCTTCCTCCAGCGGGAACAGACCGAGCTCGCGACTGTAATGGCCGAGCACACGGGGAAACGTGCCCCACAGTCTGGGATGCGGGAAAGCATCATGCGGCAGGCCGTCCGAACCGATCATCGCCCCCGGCGTCGCCATGATGCGTCTCAGATCGCCCTCGTCCATCTGGTAATAGAGCGCGCCGGCCGGGCTCAGGCGGTCGACGGCGGTGTCCCGGTCGACGCCCCACTCGTCCAGGATCGACTGGAAATCGCGGCCCTCCATCTCCGGGTGCGGCGTTGACCAGGTCACGACAACACGCTCGGCCCGCTCGATGAAATTCTTCAGCAATGCCGTCGAACTGGCCGTGTAGGGATAGACGTCGAAGGCGAGCGGCATGGTCGCCTGTGCGGCGGCGATGCGCGGCAGGGTCTCGCGGCTCATGCCCCAGTTGGGCTTGCCGGCGCATTTATGGTGCGAGATGACGACCTCGCAACCGGCCCGCCGGCCGATGTCGATGGTCTCGTCGACCGAAGCCAGCACGTGCTCTGCCTCGTCGCGCATGTGCGTGGTGTGGATGGCGCCGTGGCCCTTCAGGCATGCCGCCAGCGCCACCACCTCGTCCGTCGGCGCCGCCTTGGCCGTCGGGTAGGCGAGGCCGGTCGAGAACCCGATGGCACCCGCCGCGAGGGACTGGTCGAGCAAGTCGACCATGGCCTCGGTTTCGGCCGCCGTCGCCGCCCGGTCGATGGCCTCCATGCAGGCGACGCGCAGTGTCGAATGGCCGATCAGCGGCGCCACGTTGACCGCGGCGGGCGCCGCGTCGACCGTCGCGGCATAGTCGGCGAAGCTGGCGAACCGGTAATCGTCCTTGGTGCCGATCAGGGTCATTGGCGCCGGTGGATCCTCGCAGGGCGCCAGCGGCGACAGGCTGACCCCGCAGTTGCCGACCACCACCGAGGTGACGCCCTGGCTGACCTTCGGCGCCATGCCGGGCGTGTCCAGCACCAGGCGGTCGTCGTGGGTATGCACGTCGATGAAGCCTGGTGCGACGACACGGCCGCTGGCATCGATGGTCTCACCGGTTTGCCAATGGCCGAGGTCGCCCACGGCGACGATGCGATCCCCCGTCACGGCGACATCGGCATCCACGCCGGCGGCGCCGGTGCCGTCGATGACGCGCCCGCCCTTGAACAGCACGTCACAGGTCGTCTGTCCTTCGTTCATGTCATCCCCCGTCCCTTATTATTTTCCCGGACCACGCATCCTGTAGCCCGCGCCGCGCACGGTTTCCAGCAATGGTGTTTCGAACTCCTTGTCGATCTTGCCGCGCAGGCGACTGATGTGCACGTCGATGACGTTGGTTTGCGGATCGAAATGGTAGTGCCAGACGTTCTCCAGCAGCATGGTCCGGGTGACCACCTGGCCGGCATGACGCATCAGGTAGGCGAGCAGCGTGAATTCGCGCGGCTGCAACTGGATCGACTGGCCCGCCCTGGATGCCGTCCGTTCCATCAGGTCGAGTTCCAGATCGCCGACCGCGAGGTTGGTCTCCGCCGCTTCCGGTGACGTGCGGCGGACCAGGGCATCGAGCCGCGCCAGCAACTCGGCGAAGGCAAAGGGCTTGACCAGATAGTCGTCGCCACCGGCCTTCAGACCCTTGACCCGGTCGTCGACCTTGCCGAGGGCACTGAGAAACAGCACGGGCGTGGCATCGCCCTCGGCGCGCAACTGCTCGACCATGCTGAGGCCATCCAGCCGGGGCAGCATGCGGTCCACCACCAACACGTCGAAACTGCCGGCCGTCGCCATCTCCAGGCCCTCGATGCCATCGGCGGCGCGGTCGACGATATGACCGGATTCGGAAAGACCCTTGGTCACGTAGTTGGCGGCCCAGGCATCGTCCTCGACGATCAGGATCCGCATCAGTGCAATACTCCCTTGAGGCTTAGGCATTTCAATGTCCCCCTAATGTGCGTTGAAAGAAGCCGGCTTTAAAGTCCTCAAAGGCAATCGTTGGTTCTTAATTGGATCGGGCGGGGCCCGCTGCAGCGGCACCCCGCCCGACCGTCGGGACGGACCGCGATCAGGCGGTCCTTAGGGGAACGGCGACGAAGCGGCTGCCGTCACCGCGCCGGACCTGGAACAGGACCGTGCGGCGTTTACTCCGCTTGGCTTCGTCGATCTGCTTGGCCAGTTCGTCGGCATTGGCCACTTTCTTGCCTGCAACGGCGACGATGACGTCGCCCTCGCGCAGCCCCTTGGAGGCAGCGGCTCCCGCCGGGTCAACATCGGTGACGACGACACCCTCAATGCCGTCCGCGATGCCGTAGGCCCGGCGGGCCTGGTCATCCAGGGTGGCGATGGTCATGCCGATGACGCCTTCGCCCTCCGCCGTTTTCTCGCTGGCGGCGGCCTCGTCCTTCGGCATGTCGCCGATCTTGACCTCGATCTCCTTCTCGTCGCCGTCGCGCCAGATCTCCAACTCGGCGGTCTTGCCGGCATCGATACCGGCGATCAGGCGCGGCAGGTCGCGCATGCGGCGGATATCCTTGCCGTCGACCTCCAGGATGACGTCGCCGTCCTTGAGGCCGGCGGCGGCCGCCGGGCCCTTCGGCATGACGCGCGAGATCAGCGCACCCTTGGGCTTCTTCAGGCCCAGGCTTTCGGCGATATCCGGCGTCACCCGCTGGATCTGCACGCCAAGCCAGCCGCGCTCGACCTGGCCGGTGTCCTTCAGGTCGGCCACCACCTCGCTGGCCATGGCCGCCGGGATGGCGAAACCGATGCCGACGTTGCCGCCATGGGGCGAGAAGATGGCGGTGTTCACGCCGATCACCTGGCCATCCAGGTTGAAGGCTGGCCCGCCCGAGTTGCCCCGGTTGATGGCGGCGTCGATCTGCAGGTAGTCGTCATAGGGGCCGGAGCCGATGTGGCGGCCGCGGGCCGAAACGATGCCCGCCGTCACCGTGTGGCCGAGGCCGAAGGGATTGCCGACGGTGACCACCCAGTCGCCGACCCGGGGCTTGGCCTCGGGCGCGAAGGCGACGAAGGGCAGCGCCTCGCCGGCGTCGATCTTCAGCAGCGCCAGGTCGGTCTTGGCATCACGGCCGACCAGCTTGGCCTCGAAGTCGCGGCCGTCCTGCAGGGTTACGGTGATCCTGGAGGCCCGCTTGACCACGTGGTTGTTGGTCACCACGTAGCCGGACTTGTCGACGATGAAGCCGGACCCGGCACCCTCGGCGCGTGGACCGTGACCCTTGCGCTGGCCATGATCGCGCCGGCCATGATCGCGCTGGCCGAAGCCCTGGAAATCATCACCGAAGAAGCGGCGCATGAAATCGCGCATGTCGCCGTCCCGGCCGTGGCGGCCGCGGCCACGTTCATGGTCGTCGTCATCGTCTTTTCCGGAACGCTCGTCATGGCCGTGGCGCTTCATGGCCGGGCCGCCCATCAGGCGCGGGCCGCCCCGGCCCTCGGTCTTGATGTTGACGACAGCCGGACCGACGCGTTCGACCACGTCGGCGAAACTCTTGGGCAGTGACTGCATGGCCGCCGCAGGCAGGGCGGTGGGACCGGCGGTCAGGGTGCCGGTGGTCAAGGCGGTGCCGGCGCCGAGCGCCAGCGCGCCGGCGACGACGGCCGCGGCAATACGCACGCGGCGGCGTTTGGGAGTCGTCGAGGGGGTGGACGTCATGTTCGTTCTCCTGATCATTGAAGCGCGTTATCGCGCGATCGTGGAGAACGGAATAAGCCAGCCGACCTTACGGCCTCATTGCCGGCGGATTAACGATTGGCAATGTTCAATCCAAAATTATCCCAAGTCTTCGTAGTCGACGGGGGTGCTGTAGGCCGGGTCGCTGTGCAGCGCCATGTACATTTCCTTCAGCCTGAGCGTCACCGGGCCCGGCTGCCCGTCGCCGATGATCTCGCCGTCGATGTGGTTGACCGGCATGATGCCGCCGGCCGACGACGAGATGAAGACCTCGTCCGAGCCCCTGAGTTGATCGGCGGAGATGCGGCCGAGTTTGGCTTCCACGTTCATGGCGTCCGCCAGTTGCAGCACCGTGCGCCGGGTGATGCCTTCCAGCACGCCGCGGTCGGGCGAAACCAGGACGCCGCCGGAGATGGCGAAAATGTTCCAGCCCCTGCCCTCGGTGACGTTGTCGTCGCGGTCCAGCAGCACCGCGTACTTGGCGTCCCGGTCGTAGGCTTCCAGCAAGGAGCGGACGAAATCCAGGCGGCCGAAGTTCTTCACCGTTGGGTCGACCGATTCCGGTGGGATGCGGATGGTCTGAGCGATGACGATGTCGAAGCCGTTTTCCATCTCGTCGTCGGTGACGGCGCCGTAGTAAGGCATGCACCACGCCAGTAGCCGGTTCTTGCAGGTGCGCAGGTCCTTCAGGCCCGAGGACGGGCTGCCCCGCGTCGCCGCCCAGGTGACCATGGCGTCGCGCAGGCCCGAGCGCGCCACCAGGCCGTTCAGCATGCGCTTGACGCCCTCCCGGTCGAGGTCGAGGGAATCGTACCGGCGCTCGGCCACCGAACGCTCCCAGCGGTCCAGGTGGTCGGCCAAGCGGAAGAATTTTCCGTCCAGCACGTGCAGCGCGTCGTAGCACATGTCGCCGAGCTGGAAGGCCATGTCGGTGATGGGGATGGTCAGTTCCGAGGCCGGCATGTAGGTGCCGTCCTTGAAGCCGTGACCGCCGCTGCCGTATCCCTGGGTGTCGTTCATGGTCGTCTCCTCCGCCGTCCTATCTTCCGAAATAATGCCACAACAGGATGAGAACGATAATCCCGCCGCCGATGCCCGGGCCGAGCCAGGTCGTGCTGCCGGCCCGGTCCTGGCTGGGTTCAGGCTCGCGAGGCGCTGCCGTGGGCGCCGCCACGTCGGCCATGGCCCCTTCCAGGCTGGAAAAGAACTCGCCGGCCAGCTTCTTCGACGTGGTCTCGATCAGCCGGCCGCCCAGTTGCGCCAGCTTGCCGCCGACATCCACCGTGACATCGTAGCTGAGCCGCGTCGCGCCGTCTTCGTCCGCCAGGCCGACCCGGGCACTGCCCTTGGCGACGCCGGCGGCGCCGCCCTTGCCCTCGCCGGTCAGCGTATAGCCGGCGGGCGGGTCGAGGTCGGACAGCGTCACCTTGCCCTTGAACTTGGCGCGCACCGGGCCGACCTTGACCTGCACCGTGCCCTCAAGCTCGGTGTCGGAGAGTTTCTCCAGTTCCTCGCAGCCGGGAATGCAGCGCCGCAGCACCTCGGCATCGTTGAGGGCCGCGTAGACGGCCTCGCGCGGGGCTTCGATTTTGACTTCGTCACTCAGGTCCATGGGTGGCCTCTGGTTGCCGGGATGCGGTGCCGGCGGGATGATGGTATACAATTTTTGTGTTGGAGAATGCCTGCCGGAAAGCTATGTCGAAATGGCGGCCAAGACAATCCGTCCCGGCGCCGCCGCATCCCGCCGCCCCTGATCATGACCACGAGCAAACGTCCATGCCCAAAATCTCGATGACCGTGAACGGCCAGGCCGTCTCCGCCGACTGCGCGGAAACGACGCTGCTGAGCCACTATCTTCGCGAACACCTGGACCTGACCGGCACCCACATCGGCTGCGATACCAGCCAGTGCGGCGCCTGCGTCGTGCACGTGGATGGCGCCAGCGTGAAAAGCTGCACCCTGCTGGCCCTGCAGGCCGAGGGCGCGGAGGTTCTGACCATCGAGGGCCTGGCCAACGGCGACACGCTGCATCCCATGCAGGAAGCCTTCCGCCGCCATCACGGCCTGCAGTGCGGCTTCTGCACGCCGGGCATGGTGCTGACGGCGGTCGCCATCGCCCGCGACAATCCAGGCATCGACGAGACCGGCGTACGCCAGGCCCTGGAAGGCAACCTCTGCCGCTGCACCGGCTACCAGGGCATCGTCGACGCGGTGCTCGACGGCGCCAAAGCGATGGGGGGCTAGGCCATGTATCCATTCCAGTTCCACCGCCCCGCCTCCACCGATGCCGCCACGAGCCTGCGTGCCGAACACCAGGACGGCCTGTACATGGCCGGCGGCCAGACCCTGATCCCGGTGATGAAGCAGCGCCTCGCCATGCCGTCGGACCTCATTGACCTGGGCAGCATCGATGGCCTCGTCGGCATCGCGCGCGACGGCGACACCATCGTCATCGGCGCCATGACCAGCCACGCCGATGTCGCCGGCTCGGCTGACGTACAATCCGCCATTCCGGCGCTGGCCCACCTGGCCGGCGAAATCGGCGACATGCACGTGCGCAACCGCGGCACCCTCGGCGGCTCCATCGCCAACAACGACCCAGCCGCCGACTATCCGGCGGGCGTGCTGGGCCTGGATGCTTCGATCCGGACAGACCGGCGCGAGATTGCGGCCGACGACTTCTTCACCGACTTGTTCGAAACGGCGCTGGAGGACGGAGAGTTGATCACCGCCGTCTCCTTCCCGGTGCCGAAGCGCGCCGGTTACGCCAAGTTCCCCAACCCGGCATCGCGCTACGCCGTGGTCGGCGTCATGGTAGCCGAGACGAACTCGGGCGTGCGGGTCGCCGTGACCGGCGCCGGGGCCTGCGTCTTCCGCGCCGAGGCCATGGAGCAAGCTCTGGGCGTCGATTTCTCGGCCGCCGCCCTTGATGGCGTCGCAGTCGACGGCGGCGATTTCAACAGCGACATCCACGCCTCGGCCGAATATCGCCAGCATCTGGTCACGGTGATGGCGAAGCGCGCCGTCCTGGCCGCCGATTGAGGGGGAGACGACCATGAACGCCCCCCGCATCGGCGACGCCCACCTGCGCCAGGAGGATTTTCGCTTCCTGACCGGCCAGGGCCGCTATATCGACGACATCAACCTGGACGGCCAGGCCTACGCCGCCGTGCTGCGCTCCACCGAGGCGCACGCCATCATCAAGGCCATCGACACGGCGGACGCAGAAGCGGTCGCCGGCGTGCTGCTGGTGCTGACCGGCAAGGATTGGACCGAAACCGGCTACGGCCACATCCCGTCCAAGTCGGCGGTCAACAAGAAGCGCGACGGCTCGCCCATGGAGGAGCCCAAGCGCCACGCCATGGCCATCGACCGGGTCCGCTTCGTTGGCGAACCGGTGGCGCTCGTCGTCGCCGAGACGCCGGAGGCGGCCCAGGAAGCCCTGGAGCTCATCGACGTCGACCTGGAAAGCCTGCCGGCGGTGTTCGAGCAGCGCCAGGCGCGCGCACCGGGCGCGCCGCTGGTTTGGGACGACATCCCGGGCAACCTGTGCCTGGATTTCGAACTCGGCGACAAGGACGGCACCGAGGCCGCGATGGCCGAGGCCGATCACGTAGTGACGCTGGGCGTCTTCAACAACCGGGTCACCAGCGTGCCCATCGAGCCGCGCGGCGTCGTCGCCGCCTGGGGCGCCGAGGCCGAAACATTCACCCTCTACAACGCCACCCAGAACGTGCACGGCAACCGCGACACCATGGCCAAGTCGGTGCTGAATATTCCGTCCGAGAACCTGCACCACATCGCGCCCGACGTGGGCGGCGGCTTCGGGGCCAAGAACTCGACCTATCCGGAACCGCTGCTGGTGCTGCACGCGGCGCGCCAACTGGGCCGCCCGGTGAAATGGATCAACGACCGTTCGGGAAGCTTCCTCGCCGACACCCACGGCCGCGACCAGTTCGCCACCGTCGAACTGGCGCTGAAGGCCGACGGCACCTTCTTAGGCCTACGCACGACGACGGTCGGCAACATCGGCGCTTACTGCTGGACCATCGGGCCGTTCACGCCGACCGGCGGCTCGGCCCGCACCCAGGGCGGGCCCTACCGCTTCCCAGCCATCCATTACAGCGCCGAGGCCGTCTTCACCAACACCATGCCGACCGATCCCTACCGGGGCGCGGGGCGGCCGGAAGGCAGCTACCTGCTGGAACGCGCCGTCGAGCGCGCGGCCCGCGAACTTGGCATGGACCCACTGGAACTCCGGCGCAAGAACCTGATCCGGCCGGACGAACTGCCGCGCAAATCACCCATGGGCCTCGACGTGGACTGCGGCAATTTCCCCGAGGTCTTCGAACGCACGCTGGCCATGAGCGACCGGGACAGCTTCGCCGCGCGCGTCGCCGAAAGCCAGGCGAGGGGACGCAAGCGCGGTTATGCCATCGCGCCCTACCTGGAATGCACCGGCGGCGGGCCCAAGGAGCATGCTGGGGTCACATTCTCGACCGACGGCCGGGTGCGCCTCGCCGTCGGCAGCCAGTCCACCGGTATGGGCCACGAGACGGCGCTGGCGCAAATTCTGGCGGCGCGCCTGGGCATCGACATCGATCGCATCGACTATGTGCAGGGCGATACCGAAGCGACCCCCATCGGCGGCGGCCATGGCGGCTCGCGCGGCATGGAACTCGGTGGCAACGCGGTCAACCAGACCTCCGGCGAGGTGGTGGAGAAAGCCACGGCGCTGGCCGCCCATCTGCTGGAGAGCACCGCCGACGGCGTCGCCTTCGAGGACGGCCTGTTCCGCGCCACGGCCACGAACCGCACCGTCTCCATGGACGACGTCATCGATGCCTCGCTGGACCCCGACCGCCTGCCGCCATCGGAATCTGGCGACATGCGGCCTGGTTGCCTGGACACGGCGAGCACCTTCGAGCGCGGCATCATCTCGATCCCCAACGGCTGCCACGCCGCCGAGGTCGAGGTCGATCCGGAGACCGGCACCGTCGATCTCCTGGGTTTTTGGGTGGTCGACGACTTCGGCACCATCATCAACCCGATGCTGGCCGACGGCCAGGTCATGGGCGGGGCGGCTCAGGGCATCGGCCAGGCGTTGATGGAGCAGATCGTCTATGACCCGTCCTCCGGCCAGTTGGTCTCGGGCTCGCTGATGGACTATGCGCTGCCGCGCGCCGACGACATGCCGCGCATGGACCTCGCCTTCTACGAAGGGGCGCCCACGGCCAAGAACCCGCTCGGCGTCAAGGGTGCCGGCGAGGCCGGCTGCTGCGGAGCGCCGCCGGCCGTGGTCAACGCCGTGCTCGACGCGCTGAAGGACCTGGGGGTAACGGACCTGGACATGCCGCTGACGCCCGAAACAGTGTGGCGGGCCATAAAGGACGCCGAGAACGCATGAGCCACCGCTTCGCCGATAACGTCCTGGCGGACCTGGTCGGCTGGGCCGACGCCGGTCAGGCGACGGCGCTGGCGACCCTGATCAACGTCGAGCCGACCGGCCCGCGACCGACCGGCAGCCAGATGGCGGTGGCCGCCTCGGGCGATGCCGTGGGTTTCCTTTCCGGTGGTTGCGTCGAGGCGGCATTGGTCGAGGAATGCCGCATGGCCATGGATGCCGGCGAAAACAAGGTGGTGCGCTACGGCGAGGGCTCGCCCTATCTCGACATCGCCCTTCCCTGCGGCAGCGCCATCGACGTCTTTGTCGACACTGCCCTGGACGTGGAACTCGCGCGCCGCATCGTCGCGGCGCAAGCCGCCCGCCAGCCGGTCCGCCTGCTCACCGACATCGCCACCGGCGCCAGCCGGGTCGCCGAGACCGAGGACGACGGCGGCCGGCCAGAACTGATCCGCGACGGCGACAGCATCGACCGGCTCTACCGGCCGCCGCTGCGCCTGGTGGTCGCCGGCAAGGGACCGGTCATCACCGCCGCCGTCGATGTCGCCCGCGCCGCCGGCATGGCGGTCGAGGTGGTACCCGGCGACGACGACACGGCCGAGGCCGCCAAGGCCGCCGGCGCCCAAGTGACGCGGCGCGTCGGCGACGTGACGCTCGACCTCTGGTGCGCCGTGGCGACGCTCTATCACGAGCACGATCTGGAAGGTCCAACCATCGAACGCGCATTGGGCTCAACGGCCTTCTACATCGGCGCGCTCGGCAGCCGAACCACCCATGCGGAACGCCGCTCGCGGCTGCTGGCCGAAGGCCACAACGAGGCAGACATCGGCCGCATCCACGGCCCCGCGGGCCTGCCCATCGGCTCCAAAAGCCCACCGGAGATCGCCGTCTCGGTGCTGGCCGAGGTGCTGGCCGCCTACCGGGACCGCTTCCAGGCATGACCGCGTCCCGCCCCGTCGCCGCCATGGTGCTGGCGGCCGGGCTGTCGCGACGCTTCGGCGATGACAACAAGCTGCTCGAACCATTGGGCGAAACCACCATCATTGCCGCCACGACTCAGCTTTTAGCTACCGCCGGCGCCGCGCCGGTATTGGTCGTTACGGGCCACGACGTGGACGCGATCGTGGCGGCGGTCGCCGGTCCCGAGATTCGTTGTCACGCCAACCCCGCATTCGCCGATGGCATGGGGACCTCCATAGCCGCCGGCGTTCGCGCGCTTGAGGATGACGCCATCGACGGCGTGCTGATCGCTCTCGGCGACATGCCGTTCGTCAGGCCGGCGACCATCGCCGCGCTGTTGGGGGCCTTCGCTTCGACCGATGATATCATCGTGCCGACGCGGGATGGCCGACGCGGCCATCCTGTGCTGTTCGGGCGTACCCACTTCACGGCGCTCGCCGGATGCACGGGAGATATCGGCGCGCGGGCGGTGCTGGAACGCGAAGCGGCGGCCATCAAGATCGTGGCCACCTCTGACGATGGTGTCCTGCGTGACATCGACCGTCCGGAGGACCTGACGGACTAAGGCGGGGAGCAAGGGGTGGGCAACGGCGAACAACAGGCCTGGTGGCGCGTCGCGGTCGGCGGCGGCGCCGGCATGTTCGTGGCCATGGGGCTCGGCCGGTTTTCCTACACGGCGCTGCTGCCGGCGCTGATTTCCAGTGGCCGGTTGAGCGAGCTGGAAGCCGGCATGGTCGGCGGCGTCAACCTGTTCGGCTTCCTCGTCGGTGCCATCCTGTCGGGACGATTGGCGGCCGGCATGCAGACAAACCGACGGCTCAGGTTGTGGGTCTGGCTCTGCCTGCTGGGCCTCGCCTGCTCGGCTCTGCCGCTGGGCTTCGCCTGGCTCGCCTGGTGGCGCGGCGTGATCGGGGTGATGACCGGACTGATCATGATCGGCGGCGTGGCGCTAGCCACCGCCCACGTGCCCGAGGCCAAACGCGCGTGGGCCGCCAGCATGGTTTTTGCCGGCGTCGGCTTCGGCATCCTGCTCGCCGGCAGCGTGGTGCCGGCCTTGGTCGAGCGCGGCATCGATTGGGCCTGGGCCGGGCTGGCAGCGATCGGCCTCGTGGGCACGGTGGTGGCGCAGTGGGGCTGGCACGGCGACACCGATACGGCGGACCCGGCACCACCAGCCATCCCGGTGCTGGGCCAACCGTGGACGGTCATGGTCGTCGCCCACTTCCTGTTCTCCCTCGGCCTTGTCCCCCACACCCTCTACTGGGTCGACTTCATCGCCCGCGACCTCGGTCACGGCCTGGCCGTGGGCGGCCTGCACTGGGCCGTGGTCGGCGTCTTCGCGGTGCTTGGGCCCTGGGCCATGGCCTGGCTCGCCGGGCGCATCGGCACGGCCAGGGCGCTGGTCGTGTCGTTCGCCGTGTTGGGCGCGGGCCTGGCGGCGCCGGCGCTGGCGGCGGCGGTGCCGGCGCTCTGGGCATCGAGTGTCATCTTCGGCGCCCAACCCGGCGTCTCGGCCCTGATGGCGGCGCGGGTGCGCGACCTGGGATCGGCCGACGCCATGGCGGCGTTGATGCGGCTGATGATCATGGCCAACGCCATCGGCTCCGGCCTAGGTGGTCTGGCGGCGCCGATAATCTTCGACACAACGGGTGACGTCCGACCGCTGTTCCTGGCCGCCGCCGCTATGATGCTGGGCGCCGCCTGGCATCTTCGCCGACGCGCGGTCTAGGCTGGCTTGCGCGCTGCACACGTGCATTCTAATTTATTCGGACCGGCCCGTCTGAACGCGGGCCGATCTCTGGGAAGCTCCTCCGATGACCGGCAACCAAACCGTTGGTTCGAAATTGATCGGCACGTTTCTGGGCCTCGTGGACCTGACGTGCGAAGACGGCATCCCAGATTTCCACACCATACAGTCACTGCCGTTTGTGCATTTGTGGCCGAACATGATCATCTATCGGCATGAGCCGGTGGTCCACGATTTCCGCGTCGTCCTGTTCGGCACCGAGATCGTGCACAGCTACGGCGAGGACTGGACCGGGCAACTGATCTCGCAATCGGGTTTCGAGAAGGAATTCGACGTGATTTACGGCGTCAATATGGACATCATCGAGAAACGAATTCGCATCCATGATCGCGGCACTATCGACAATCCGGAACGCGGGTACAAACGCTGGTACGAAGTGAAGATGCCGTTGAGGCGTAACGGGGAAATCGCCGAGGTACTGGTTTTTATGTGTTTCGACTGACCTCCCGGGTGTGTCGAGCGGAAAAGGTAACGGATCATGCGTTTGAGGGACAAGGTGGCGGTCATCGTCGGCGCCGGCCAGCAGCCGGGCGAAACCATGGGTAACGGCCGGGCGACGGCGATGCGCTTCGCCCAGGAGGGTGCTGCGCTGGTGCTGGTCGACAACAACGCCGACTGGGTCGAGGAGACCCGGCGGCTGGTGGTGGAAGAAGGCGCCGAGGCATCGACCCTGGTCGCCGACATCACGTCGGAAGATGACTGCCGGGCCATCGCCGAGGCCGGGCGCCAGCGCCATGGCCGCATCGACATCCTGCACAACAACGTCGGCCGGTCCCGCGGCGACCGGGCGACCACGGACATGGATGCCGACATGTGGGACGAGCTGATGGCATTGAACCTGAAGGGCATGTTCATGACCTGCAAGCACGTGCTGCCCATCATGCGCGAGCAGGGCTCGGGTGCCATCATCAACATCTCCTCCACCTCGTCCATCTGCGCGCGCCAGACCATCACCTACAAGACCGGCAAGGGCGCCGTGAACACCATGAGCCAGCACCTGGCCTGGGAGAATGCGGCCCACGGCATCCGCGTCAACTGCATCATCCCGGGGTTGATGGACACGCCCATGGCCATCGAGCGGCGGGCCAAGGAACAAGGGGTGGAACGCGATGTCGTGCGCGAGGGCCGCAACATCCAGGTGCCGCTCGGCGCCAGCATGGGGACCGGCTGGGACGTCGCCAACGCGGCGCTGTTCCTGGCCTCCGACGAAGCCCAATACATCACCGGCGTGCTGCTGCCAGTGGACGGCGGGCTATCCATCAAGATTGGCTGAGCGGGCGGTTCATACCAAGGAGCAGTGATAAAGACCCATTGAGACGCCAGACCAAGGCTTTCGGCAAGGAGCACGTGGCGTGGCGATGCGGTGCATCGCAAGACGCGCGGGACGCTGTCCGCAAGCCTCGGTCTGGCGCCGTTCCGGTCGCCCATGCGGCCCGCCGGAGATCGTCGGAAACGCTTGCCGATGCACCGCATCGCCGGCGCGCTCCCTCCTGCCCGGCGGGCCGCATGGGCGATCTCAATGGGTTTCTACCACTGCTCCTTGGTATCAGATTTCGGCTTCGAGAAACGCTTTCAACACCACCGCGCTGTTTCGGGCCTCGTCCTTGGCGGCAAAGATGAAGGTGACCCGGTCCTCGGAAATCAGCCCGACCAGATGCTCTACCGCCGGTTGGTTTTCGCGCAGTTCCCCACGGTAGCGTTCCTGGAACTCGGGCCATCGCTCGGGCTGGTGGTCGTACCATTTTCTCAGTTCGGTGCTTGGCGCGATGTCCTTGATCCAGTGATCGATGGCGGCGTCGGCCTTGGCCAACCCGCGCGGCCACAGGCGTTCGACCAGGATGCGCGTGCCGTCGGCGGCGGATATCGCCTCGTAGGCGCGTTTGAGTCTGATCGCAGCACCCGGCATGCTCTAGTCTTCGATACGCTGGAGTATGGTCTCGATGAGGGCGGCATCGAAGGCGTCCGGGCGTTCGTACATCACCCAGTGGCCGGCGCCGTCGATGAGGGTGTAGCGCGCGTCGGGGTCCTGGCCCCTGAGGATGTCGCCGATGGCCTCCAGGTTGGGCTGGGCATAGACGTCGTCGCGGCCCCAGATGCCGCCAAGCGGCGCGGTTACGTGGACGAGCGCCTGGATCAGGGAATCCGTATCGCCGATGCCGTGCGAGCGCACGCGAGCGCGCTCCACATTGCGAAGCTGCAAGTAGGCCGCAAGATCGTCCGCGCTGGCCATGTCCCCCAGCATGATGATGCCAAGGTTCCGGCGCTGCGCTTCCAGACGTTCGGCCTTGCCCATGCTTTCCGTCATCCGCGTCAACGTGCCTGTGAGGCCGTTCCACGGAATGCCAAAGGCGGCCGAGCCGACCAGTGTCAGTGACGCCACCCGGTCTCCCTCCGCCGCAGCCAGATAGGTACCCGCGATACTACCGAGGGAGAAGCCGGAGAGATGGTAGCGCTGGCTCGCTCCCAACAGGTCATTCACGCCGTCGGCGATGGCACCGGCCATCATGCGCATTGTCGCGGGATAGTCGTCGAGTTGGAAAGCTTCCGGCGGCATGTCGGATTCGCCGAGCCCCGGCATGTCGGCGACATAAAGCCGGAAATGCCGGGCCAAGGCCGGGACGTTGCGGAACCAGTGGGTCCACGAGCCGGAGCCGCCGTGCAGCAGCACCAGCGGCGGCCCCTCGCCCCAGAGATGCCAGACCATGTGGCCATCGCCGCACGGGGTCTCGCGCCGTTCGGCCTGGCCCCGGAGGGTGTCGACCTGAGCCGCCAGGTGTTCGAAATCAATCGCCATAGGCGACATCGGCCTTCTCGAACGCTTGCGCCAGGTCGTCGGCGATGGCGGCGACGTCGACGCAGACCGCGTATCGCAGGTAGCCGGCGAAGGGCACGCCGACGACGCCGGTCTCGTCGATCATGCGGGCGTTGAAGGTTTCGGCATCCGTCACCGGTTCGCCGAAGGCGCGGGCCGGCGTCCGCCAGAGCGTGTAGAACCCCGCGCGTGGTTCGATGGCGAGGCGCATGCCAGCCGCCTGCATCAGCTCCATCAGCAAACCGAGTCGCGCATGATACGTCTCGCGCATGGCGTCGATGCTCGCCTGGTCGTCCTCCAGCGCGGCCAGGGCGCCAGCCGCCATGGGAGCGACGAAGCCGGCGTCGGTCTTGCCCTTGACCTCGGCCACGTCGGCAACGAAGTCGGGCGATCCGACCAGGGCGCCAACGTGCCAGCCGGTACCGTTGCCGATCAGCTTGGCGGCGGTGAAGGCCTCGCACCAGGACAGTTCCGGGAAGTCGACGGCGACTTCGGCCAGGGCTGTGTTGGCATCGTCGTGGCCGAGGGCGATGTAGGCGGCATCGTTGAACAGTCGGATATCGTGCTCCGCGCAGTGCGCGCAGACCTCGCGCCACCAATCCTTCGTGGCGATCTGGCCGGACGGATTGTGCGGGTAGTTGAGCATGACCAGGCCGGTCGCCGGCGGGATGTCCGCGGCATCCGGGCGGAAGACGTTGGCCGCGCTCATGCCTAGCGGCTCGTGCGTCACATGCGGATGATAGGCGCACCAGTCGGCCGGGATGGGATAGCCGGGCTTGGTCGCCGTTCGAACGGTGACGGGGCCGAGCGCGCAGCCGCAGGCCAGCGGCAGCAGGCCCAGGCTCGGCTTGATGCCGGATATGGGCAGGTAGGCCACATCGGCGCCGGAGAGACCGCGGTTCGAATGGGCGGCGACGAAGCGTTCCGAAAAACCCGGAACGGCCGGGCTGGCGTTGTACTGGTAGGCGTGCATGGCTTCGTCATCGCTCATCACTGCGGCGCTGGCGGCCTCGCGCGCACTCTTCAGCGCCGGCCCCTTGGGCTCGCCGATGGAAAGATCCAAGAGCGTCATGCCGCGCTCCAGCGCCTCCGCCCGCTTGGCGCGGATGCGCTGGAAGACGTTGGCGCCGCCGACTGGCAGGCGTGATGTGCGCATTGTCGTTCCCTCCTGGAGTACCCCGTTGGCGGGCCGAAGACTAGCCTCTGGCGATGGATCGCGCTAGAACGGCATGATCAATAATCATCACCCGCGGGGAGCATCCAATGTCGAGACTGATTTCACTGTTCGCGCTGCTGGCCGTCATTGGCCTGGGCGCGCAGCCGGCCAACGCCAAGAGCTATACCCTGACCCTTTGCGGCGCCAGCCCTGGCGGGCTGTGGTCACTGCTGGGCGCCGGCGTCGATGCCGCCATGAAGGCGGCCTATCCGGGTTCCACCGTGACTTACCAGACGTCCGGCGGCGGTTTCGCCAATGTCGGCCTGCTGCGCCAGAAGAAGTGTGAGCTGGCCATCGTGCACGACGCCGAGGCCCGCCTGGCGCTGCAAGGCAAGAAGCCGTTCAAGCAGGCGGCGAGCGATCTTCGCGCCATCGCCGTGCTCTACAACTGGGCCCCCATGCAATTCGTGGTGACGCAGGACTTCGCGAAAAAGCACGGCATCAATTCCTTCGAGGACATCGTCGCCAAGAAGGCGCCCATCCGCATCGCCGTCAACAAGCGCGGCAACGTGGTCTCGCAGGTCATCGAAAGCATGTTCGCCGCCGCCGGCGCCAGCTTCGCCGACATCAAGGGCTGGGGCGGCCAGGTGGTATTCGCGGCATCGAAGGAGATGTCCAACCTGATCAAGGATCGCCGCATCGATTCCTTCGGCAACGGTATCTTCGTCCGCCACCGGTCCATCCGCCAGCCCGGCGAGGCGGTGCCGCTGAAGCTGCTGAACGTCTCCGACGCCACCATCGCCAAGGTCGGCGGCGACTGGAAGATCGGCAAGTTCACGGTCAAGGGCGGCTCCTACAAGTGGGCGCCGGACAACGTCAACACGGTGGCGCTCTCGGCCCAGTTGGTGGCCCTCGACAGCATGAGCGCCGACGATGCCCACAACATCACCAAGGCCCTGATCGACAACGTGGGCAAGGTGTCAGGCGTGCACAAGGCGATGAAGAAGCTGGACGCCAAGCTGATGGCCGGCTCGTCGACGCCCTACCATCCGGGTGCCGCCAAGGCATACAAGGCGGCGGGCCTGCAGTAGCGCGGTCGGCCGTTCAATCGGTATCCAAGACATCGGCGGCCCCGAGTTCGAGATCGAGGGGCCGCCGATCTCCTATTGGGGATAGGGACGCATGAAGCTGCTGAGCGTCGCGTTCTCGACCGGCGGCCGGCGAACGTTGGAGGGCCGGCTGAAGGCGGTGGTCCATGCCTATGCGGCCCTCGTCACCTGCTGGGTGGTCTATGCGGCGACCATCGCCTTGCTGGACGCGCTGGCGCTGACCATCATCTTCCTGGCGCTGATGCTGGTGCTGGTGTTCCTGACCGTCAACGCGACGCCGGCAAACGCCAGCCGGCCGCCACCCCCCTATGACTATGGTTTCGCCGCCGCCAGCGCCGCCTCCGGCATCTATTTCGCCCTCAACGCCGGCACCATCGCGGAACGCATCACGCTCTTGGACCCGCTGACGCCCTGGGACATCACCTTTGGCAGCGTCATCTGGGTGCTGACGCTGGAGGCGACGCGGCGCACCGTCGGCCTCGGCCTGACCGCCCTGGTCGGGCTGTTCATCGTCTACAACCTGTGGGGCGACTGGTTCAGCGGGCCCTTGAACCATGGCGTCATCAGCTACGAGCATTTCCTCGACATCATGGTTTTCACCACCGACGGCATTTTCGGCGTGCCGCTCAGGGTGGCCGGCACGTATGTCTTCCTGTTCGTGCTGTTCGGCACATTCCTGGCGCGGGCTGGTGGCAGCGATTTCTTCTTCGATCTGGCGGCCAGCCTGTCCGGCCGCTCGCCGGGTGGGCCGGCGAAAATCGCCGTGGTCTCGTCCGGGCTCTACGGCACCATCTCGGGCAGTCCGACGTCCGATGTGGTGACCACGGGCGCGGTCACCATCCCGATCATGAAACGCCTGGGATACTCGGGAGCACTCGCCGGCGGGGTCGAGGTGGCGGCATCCACAGGCGGCAGCATCCTGCCACCGGTGATGGGCTCGGCCGCCTTCATCATGGCCGACTTCACCGATCTGGATTACATCGACATCGTCATCGCCGGGCTGGTGCCGGCGGCGCTGTTCTATATCTGCATCTACACGCAAGTGCACCTGCGCTCGCTGAAGATGGGGCTGGCACCGTTGGCGGCCGAGGACGTACCGCCGCTTTCGGAGACGCTGAAACGCGGCGGCCTGTTCCTGGTGCCGCTAGCCATCATCATCGTCGCCCTGGTCAAGGGGTATACGCCCACCTATGTCGCCGTGTTCGGCGCCCTATCAGTGGTCGGCGTGTCGTTGTTCCGCGCCGACACCCGCATGGGGCCCCGCGCGCTCTACGAGACGCTGGCCGAGGCGGCGCTGCGCATGGTGCCGGTGACGGGGGCCTGCGCCGCCGCCGGCCTGGTCATCGGCGGTATCACCATGACCGGCCTGGCGGCCAAGTTCTCGCACCTCATCTTCTTCCTGACCGATGCGGACCTGTTCCTGTCGCTGGTCGCCGCCGCCATGCTGACCATCGTGCTCGGTCTCGGCATGCCGACGCCGAGTGCGTACATCCTGGCCGCGGTGCTGGTCGGACCGCTGCTGATCAACGACCTCAAGGTCGAGCCGATGGCCGGGCACATGTTCCTGCTCTACTTCGCCGTGCTGTCGGCGATGACGCCGCCGGTGGCCGTGGCCGCCTATGCGGCGGCGGCCATCGCCGAGGACAATCCGATGAAGATCGCGGTGACGGCCGTCAGGCTGGCCTTGGGCGCCTTCGTGCTGCCCTTCGCCTTCGTCTACGCCAACGGCATCCTGCTAATCGGCAGCCCCGCCGACATCGCCGTCGCCTGCGCCAGCGCCGCCGCCGGCCTGGTGCTGCTGTCGATTGCCGCGGAGGGCTATTTCAAGGGTCCGCTTGCGGTTTGGCGACGCCTGCTGCTGGCTGCCGCCGGATTGGCGCTGCTGGCGCCGACAATGGCGACCGGTGCAGTCTCGGTCGCGGCGGCGGTGGTGGCATTGGCACCGAGCTTCGTCGGCCGCGGTCACGGACCCGATCGAGCCGGCCCCGGTTGACCCCTGCCCGAATGAACGACAACATCGCGCCCCATGAGCGATAACACCCGCGATCGGGCGTCCGAAGTCTGGCTTCGCGAAGCTCTCGAGATCATGAGCGACGGCTTCGCTCTCTATGATCCGGAGGGGCGCCTCGAGTTCTTCAACGAGAGCTTCCGCCGCATCCACGAATACAGCGACGCGGAATTGGCGCCGGATGTCGCGACCTATGACACGCTGGGCCAGGTTGACGAGGCACAGGCGAGCAATGCGCGCAAACCGCTGACCTTCGCCCAGCGTCTGGCGCAGCTGCAGCGGGACGGCACCAACGTGGTCGTGCAATTTCATGGCGACCGGGTCTATGAACGCCACCAATCGGCAACACCATCCGGCGGCATGATCAGCCTGCTGACCGATATCACCGACCTCAAGCGCGCGGAGGACGCGCTCAGGCAGGCGTTGGACCTGGCGGACCAGGCGAGCCAGGCCAAATCCGAGTTCCTGGCCACCATGAGCCATGAAATCCGCACGCCCATCGCCGGCGTTCTCGGCCTCGCCGATATCGTTCTCGACGAAGATCTATACGACGAGACCCTGTCGGAGGCGCGCCGTGACAATGTGCTGAAGATCAAACGGGCGGGACAGTCCCTGATCACCATTCTCAGTGACATTCTGGATATATCGAAGATTCAGGCGGGAATGACCGAGATCGAAGCCGCCGACTTCGATTTGCACGGACTGATCACGGAGAGCCTGGATATCTTCTACCCAAAGGCCGGCGAGAAAGGAATCTCGTTAGGTTCGAAGGTATCTCCTGACCTGCCGACCGCCATCAACGGCGATCCGACGCGTATCCGCCAGGTCCTGGTGAACCTGATCGGCAATGCGATCAAGTTCACGGAGCAAGGCAGCATCACGCTCGGCGTCGGGTGCTCGGCGCAAGGCGATGGCGAGCTGTACCTTCGGTTCGAGGTCATCGACACGGGCATCGGCATTGCCCGGGACCAACACGATCGTCTTTTCGAGGACTTCACCCAGGTCGATTCCTCGACCACCCGCAAGTACGAGGGGACAGGACTGGGGCTCTCGATTTCCAGGCGCCTGACGGAGCTGATGGGCGGCGATATCGGTTTCGACAGCATCGTCGGCGAAGGTTCGACGTTCTGGTTTACGGTGCGCGGACGGCCGGCAAAAACCGAGGCCCGGAACACGGCAAAGACCCATAGCGAGGACAAGTACCGCGCCACGCGCCCCCTTCACATCCTGCTGGCCGAAGACAACGACATGAACCAGATGATCATCACGGCGGTGCTGACCAAGTTCGACCATCGGGTCACCGCCGTGGACAACGGTCTTGCCGCCGTCGAGGCGGTGCGCCACGGCGAATTCGATCTGGTTTTGATGGATATCCGCATGCCGGAAATGGACGGCCCCGAGGCCACCCGGGTTATTCGCCGCGAAGCGGGCGCCAAGGCCACCATTCCCATCATCGCCGTCACGGCGGATGCCCTCATCGAGAACCGCGACGACTGCTTCGACGCAGGCATGAACGGCTACATCACCAAACCGATCGATCTTTCGGAACTGGTCAACGCGATCAACGGCGCCCTGGATGAAGAGATCCACATTCCGATCTAGATCCGCGCTTCATGGTGCCACGTTGTCAGAGACGTCGACGGTGTCGGACCTAGCCGCGCGGCTGGCCCACCCCGCCCTGATGCGCGAAGGCGCCGACGTCGATGACGGTGCCGGAAATCTGCTGGGCGTCGTCCGATAATAGGAAAGCAACGGCGTTGGCGATGTCGTCCGGCTGGGTCTGGCGGCCGGACGCCGTCATCACCTTGGGCATGGGGCCCTTGGCCGCCATTTCCTCGACGATGCCGGATTGGGTCTGGGGGCCAGGCACCACCGTGTTGACGCGGATGCCGTCGGCCAGATGGTCGTAGGCCATGGCGGCGGAAAGCGCGAAGACGCCACCCTTGGAGGCACAGTAGGCGGCCGAGTTGGCCTTGCCCCAGCCGGAGCCGGAACCGATGTTGACGATGGCGCCGCCGCCGGCCGTCACCATGTGCGGGACGACCGCGCGCGCCGTCAGGTAGGGGCCTTTCAGGTTGACCATCAGCACGCGTTCGAACTCCGCCGGCGCGGTATCCAGGATGCTGCCGGTAGGCCGGATGGCGGCGTTGTTGACCAGGGCGTCGATGCGACCGCCCTCGCTGAGTGCCGCGTCCACGGCGCGGGCGATATCGGCCTCGTCCGAAATGTCGCCGTCCAGCACCTGGCCAGCGAGGCCGGCCTCGGCGAGGGCGGCGCGCGTGCCTTCGACACCGTCCTCGGCTGCACTGCCGGGCTGACGATCCGAAAGACCGAAGGCAACAACCCGCCAGCCGCGCCGGGCCAAGTCCAGCACGATGCCGCGGCCGATGCCGTAGGTGCCGCCGGCGACGATGACCGTTTGGGTGTCCGCGGCCATGCTCAAAAGAAGATCGTCAAGTTCTTGGCCAGCAGCACGTTCTGGTCCAGGTAGACGGCGCGACGGGCGACGCGGAAGTCGCCGTCCACGCGATGCAGCCGGTCATGGCGCTTGCCGACGAAGAAGTCAGTCTCGGTCTCGGTGCGGTTGCGATAGACCAGGAAGCGGCAGCGGGCGTCGATGCCGTCGGCACCCAGGTCCTCGACCTGCAGGTTGGAGACCATGTGCGAGGTCCGCGAGATCGGCTCCTCGGCCCAGTGCACGCCGGTCTGAATCTGCTTCACCCGCTGTTCCAGTTCGAACTTGCCCTCGTCGAACCAGTTGAGGTCGCGGCCCTCGGTCGAGTGCTCGCCGTCCCAATCACCGTAGGAGCGGTTGTAGGCGAGCGGCATCCAGTAACGCAGGTCCTCATCCAGCAGATCGAGCCATTCGTCGAAACGCCGGGAGTCCAGCAGTTCGGCTTCCAGGTTGTAGAACTGTTCGACCGCGTGGCGCAGCAGCAGATGGTCGAATACGGCCTTGTCGGGGGAGGTATCCATGGCTCAGTCCGCCGCCTCGTGCACCGTGCGTGGGCGTTTCGCTCCCGGCGGTTGGTCCATCAGCGCCGACCAGCGGGCGTAGAAGGCGCGCTGGTTCTGTTCCGACACGTCTTCGGTGGCGCGGACGTCACCCGGCAACCAGTCGACGGGCCAGTTTTTGCGCTCGTAGCCGAGACCGAGACCGTAATGGAAGTCGTGGCGCCGGGCGATGGTGCCGCGGGCGCCTTCGTGGGCGTAGCCCCAGTTCTCCATGTCGTCCTGCTCGGTCAGGCCGGCTGGCCCCTGGTAGCGGATGACGTAGTGGCGCAGCACGTCCTTGACCTCATCGGGGGCGTCCTTGGGCGCCAGGAAGATGCGCCAGGTCTCGGTCTCGTTGGGGCCGTTGGGATGCCAAGTGCCCATGGACTGCACGCCGTTGGAATAGGACACATTGGGGAAAATGGTGCCGCCGTGGCCGAACAGGCGCGCCTTCTCGCCCAGCTTCTCCCGGCGCTTGGCATGGCATTCGCGGAACCAGTCCTCGACCACCGCCATCTCGTTGTAGGTGGCAAGGTAATCGTAGTCTTCCTTGAACAGTTCGCCGCGCCAGGTGTGGCCTTCGGGCTCGACGCAGACGTTGAGCTTCCAGAGGTCGCGTTCGCGGGTCACGGCGTCATAGGTGTGGCGGCCCTTGGTGCCCGCCGGCGATAGCACCACCTGGTCGACCGAGGCGTGGCTCGGGTTGTGGTAGTAGTCGCCGGCAAAGTTCTCGGCCGAGAATTTCCAGTTGTTGGGCATGCGCCACTTGAAGACGCCGCCGAAGGCCTGCCAATCGCCGTGACTGCCGTCGGGCAGTTCGCAGTAGTCGTCAAAGTAATAGCGGAGGTCGCCGAGGTAGGTTTCGAAGTCGGGCGTTTCTTCGTCCCAGCAGGCGAAGACGTAGCCGCGGTAGTTCGCCACCCGGGCCTCGATCAGGCCCCACTTCGACGTATCGAGTTCGTTGTGGTAGCCCGTTTCCAGCTTCGGCACGGCGATCAGTTCGCCCTGGTCGGAGAACACCCAACCATGGAACGGACAGTGAAACTTGCGCGCACTGCCGTGATCATGGCGGCACACCCGCATGCCCCGGTGCCGGCAGTTGTTCAGGAAGACATTGAGCTTGCCGTTGCGGTCGCGGTTGAAAATCACCGATTCCTCGCCCATGCGCGAAAGGATGAAATCCTCCGGCTCGGGAACCTGGCTTTCGTGGCCGACGAACAGCCACGCACGCGCGAAGACGCGCTCCAGTTCTTCATCGTAGATGCCCTGGTCGACGAATATCTGGCGACCGATGCGGCCGTTTTCGACGTCGACGATACCGCCTGCGTAGGGCTGTCGATCGTTGCTCATGACCCTGCGTCCGTTGTGGTCTTTGGTTACCGGGACTATACCGGCTCCGCCGCCCGGCGGGCAACTTGTCAGCGTCGCCACGCAGCCTAGAATGGCGGCGACCACGGAGCCAACCGAAAGGCCGTTCGGCATGACCATCGAAAGCCCCATCTGGCCGGCGCAGCTGGATCATCTGCGCCTGGATTCCGACGACCCGGCCATGCTGGCCGAATTCCATGCCGAGACCTTCGGCTATCACCGGACGCCCATCGACGACGATACCTTCTTGCTACAGGGACCGGGCCGGCGGCTAGTGGTTGGCCGCGGCGCGCCAGGTGGGCGGCCGTACCACGGATTTCGCCTCACTGACCGGCGCCAGCTCGACGATGTACGGAATTTCATACAGGGCCAGGGCCTGAACACCGAACCCTCGCCCTCGCCCATCTTCGAAGACGACGCGGTGGCGGTGCGCGACCCGGATGGCTGGCTCAATGTGTTCGGCCTGGTGCGCCAGGGCCTGCCGGCACAGAAGGCGGTCAACACGGGCGCGGCACTGACACTGCCGGGGCGCCTGCAGCACGTGGTCGTGGCCACCGACAACCTGGAACCGATGATGCGCTTCTACGAGGACGTGCTGGGCTACGTGGCGTCGGACTACTGTGACGGGGACGAATGCGACCCAGCCTCGCGAAAGGTCGCCTTCTACCGCTCCGACGAAGAACACCACAGCTTTGCGGTCTTCGGTGCCTCGGAGGTGCGCTCCGACCATCACGCCTACGAGGTGCCGAGCTGGAACGATATCCGCGACTGGGCCGACCACATGGCGTCGCGCCATATCAAGCTGTGGTGGGGGCCGGGCCGGCATGGGCCGGGCAACAACCTGTTCTTCATGATCAAGGACGCGCACGGCCACCAGGTGGAAATCTCGGCCGAGCTGGAAATCATGCCGCGCGAGATGTCGCCGCGCATCTGGCCGCTGGAGGAACGCAGCCTCAACCTCTGGGGCCCCGGCTGGATCAGGGACTGATCACGTCCCTAATCGGCGATGAAAATATCCTGGTCGATATTGCCCAGGTCGTAGAGGTCGCGCAGCAGCGCGATCACCCGGGGCGTCATGCGCGAGCCGGCCGGCAGATAGATGCGCCCATCGCTGAGATAGAGATTGCGGGTCACCAGTGAGTTGGGCGGTATATCGTCGGGCCCGACCCGAACCTCCGCGACGCTGCCCAAACTGCCGACGGGATCGTCGCCCGCATCCTGCTCCTTCACCGCATCGGTCAAACCGGCGGCGGCATGCACGAAGAGGCCGCTATGGCCCGCCGCCGACTCGTGGAAGGTCAGGGCCTGGTGCTGCTCCAATAGGATGAGGACCGACACCACCTGCGACGTCAACTGCGTGCCGGCGACGATGAACGTACTCCCGTCGCCGGCCTTGAGGTCGCGGGACAGGGTCGAGCCGCTGGGAATGTCGACGACCGGCAGCAACTGTTCTCGGGTTCCGGGCGGCGGCGGCACCGAGGCCCTTACTCCACGCGCGGCGCCGGGCGAAAGGGCGCTGGCCAGGTCCTCGAGCTTGAAGACGCCGCGGGTCTCCATGCCGTCGAGCACGCTGACGAGCCGCGTCGCGGTTTCCGCGCCCGTGTCTTCAACCAGACGGTCCACGCCGGCGGCGATGTCTTGCGACAGATCTGACTCATCGAATTTTCCGCTCAACGAAGACAGTGCCCGCGCCACCGGAGCCGCTGCGTCGGGTGCGGCGGCAGCACCAGGCTTCTTGCCCGCGGCCGCCGGTTTGCGCGCCGCCGCCGGCTGCTCGTTGCGGCCATCCGACGCGACTACCTCGGTAACATGATAATCGTCGACCGGCCGCAGCCACTGCGTATCGTCGGCCAGGCTGAGCATCTTCTCCAGACGCTGGCCCAGCGCCGCCTTGGAAACCGGCTTGATGAGGAACGCGTTGACGTCCAGCGCCAGCGCCATTTCCACCAGATGCTTGTCCGAATACCCGGTCAGCATGGCGAACGGCATGGCGCGCTCGACACCGTCGGTGCCGGCGCGCACGGCCTTCAGCAGTTCCAGGCCATTCATCTTCGGCATGTTGAAATCCGAGATCACGGCATCGATGGCGGGGTTGGCCTTCAGGGCCTCCATCGCCGCCAGGCCATGCTCCGCCTGTTCAACCTCGGGCGCGCCCATACTGCGCAGCAACCGCATCACCGTCTCGCGCGAGAACAGCACATCATCGACGACCAGGATGCGGTATCCGGAAAGGTCGGTCATGTCGTCGCGTGCTCCTCTCCGTGCCGGCGATAGTATTCCCGGTGGCAGAAATCCCGGCTGCAGGAACCAGAGGCCCGCGCCGTCTCGACACCGATGGCGACCGCCTGGGCTTCGATGGCCGTCCAGGTCTGGCCCTCGGCGCCCTGTTGCAGGTTCCCGGACAGCTTTTTCAAGCTCGTTACTCCGACTTTTGCGGCAGTGATTCTCGCCGCGTGTGCGGCGTCATGTGCCGCTAGACGATCATTCGCCGCAACCGCATCGTTCAGCGTGTGCAGCATCGGCGGAAAGGCTTCCCGGAACAAGGCTAGCATTTCGGTGATGAACTTCGCATCCCTCTCGCCGCGTGTGCCGGTCCCGGCTAGCCCGTGATGTGCATTTCGGGATCGGCGATGGCCCGGAAACTCGGGCGTTCACGGACCTGATCGTAGTAGCGCCGGATGTTGTCGAAATGCGGCCCCTCGGGCGCCATCAGTTCCCATCGGTGGACGCGGATGGTCATGGGGATATCGCCCATGGTCCAGTCGTCGTGGGCGATGTGGCGGGTTCGGGCCAACTGGTCGTCGACGATGCGCCAGGCGCGCGCCAACTTCTCGCGCGAGGCTTCAACGACGGCCGGATCACGCTGCGCCTGCGGCAGCCGGATGGTGTGCTCGGCGTAGGCGTGCATGGGTGGGATCAGTTCGTTGTTTTCCCATAACATCCAGCGGCTGGCCGAGGCGAAAATCTTCGCATCGCCGCCGTACATGCGGGCGGCATCGTAGGTCATGGCCAGGTACTGCACGATGGCGTTGGATTCCCAGAGGACGAAGCCATTGTCATCGATCGTCGGCACCGTGCCGTTGGGGTTCATGGCGCGGTAGTCCAGCGTGTCGACCACGCCGTGCGGCTGGCCGCCCTTGGAGACGTGACCGCCGGCCCCCATGGTGGCGCTGGCCAGCGTCAGGTCGTAATCGCGTCCAAGTTCGGCCAACGCCAGCAGCACCTTCTGCGTCCGCGCCGACGTCGGCCGGCCCCAAAGCTTAATGGTCATGGCGGCGCTGGCTCCCCGTCGTTCCAAAGTGCATGGCCCAACATAGCGAAACCCCTTGGTTGCCCAAGGGGTTTCGATGGTGGGCGCGGTAGGGTTTGAACCTACGACCCCCTCGATGTCACCGAGGTGCTCTCCCGCTGAGCTACGCGCCCGTTCCACCGGCCGGATGATCGATTGAGATAATCGAACGGCTGGCCGAGAGCACGGTTTGTAACGCCCGGCTGCGACCTTGACAAGAGTGGGCGCGGTCGGGCCCGGCGCCGCCGGACCTCCACATTGCCTCCGGCCGCCGGCCACGATAGAACGGAGGGGCCAAGCGCGGGTCGAGCCGCTTCGCGCTGCACCACGAAGGAGCCGTTTCATGGTCGCACCGGGCCGCCAATCCACGCTGATATTCGATCCCGAGCGGCTGGCACGGGCCAACGTGGAAGTCAGGCGCCCGGCATCTTTGCGCTCGCCGGTGATCTTCGCCTCGCCCCATTCTGGACGTTGTTATTCGCCGCAATTCCTGGCTCAAGCGTGTCTCGATTCGGCACGCCTGAGGAAATCGGAGGATGCCTTCGTCGACGACCTGTTCGCCGCCGTTCCCGACGCGGGGACGCCGTTGCTGCTGGCGCATTTCCCTCGGGCCTATGTGGACGTCAACCGCGAGGCCTACGAACTGGACCCGGATATGTTCGACGGACCGTTGCCGGAGCACGTGGTGACCCGTTCGCCGCGGGTGGCGGCTGGGCTCGGCACGGTGCCGCGCATTGTCGCCAGCGGCGAGGAAATCTACGCCGGCCCCCTGACCTATAAGGAAGTCCGGGATCGCATCGAACGCCACCACCGGCCTTACCATGCGGCTTTGGCGGACCTGGTCGATGCCGCCCGCGACGCCTTCGGCGCCGCCCTGGTGGTCGATTGCCATTCCATGCCGTCGAGCGGCGGCGCCGAGATCGCCCGCCGCGGCGGGCCTCCCGTCGACATCGTGCTCGGGGATTGCCACGGCTCGGCCTGCGCGCCCGATGTCACCAATTGCGCCGAGCAGGCTCTTTCCACCGCCGGCTTCCTCGTGGTGCGCAACAAGCCCTACGCCGGCGGCCACACGACGCGCCACTATGGCCGCCCCATGAACGGCGTGCATGCGCTGCAGATCGAGATCAACCGTTCGCTCTACATGGACGAAGCACGGTTGGCACCGCGTGCCGACTTCGACCGGGTTCGGGAGCGGCTGCATCCATTGATCCGCGCCCTCGCCGATATCGACATCGGCGGCCTGCGCCCCCGCGTCGCAGCGGAATAGCCAACTCCCGCCGACGTGGCGGCGCATCAGGACCGCGCGATGGCGTTCCCCCGACCTGCCTCGACATCGCTTTCCTCGGCATTTGTATCGGGGGCGAGCCTACGCACCAGGGTGCGCCCGTGTTCGGCGATATCCGCCATGTCGCCGCGGCGATCGTTCAGCCGTTCGGTGCGCGCCACCATGTCGCGGAGTTGCAGCGCCAGTTGCTCGCCCCGCAATGCCACCTCCGGTGCCGCCCGGCCGTCGCCGGACAGCGCCTCGAGCGACGTCAGCGCCATGGTCACGGCCTCGCGCCAGGCCTCGCTCGGCATCGGCTCGTGGAACTCGGACGCCGTCGCCAGATCACCGAGGCGCCCGGGTTACGCGCCGGGCCCGAGAGGGTAAATAAATAGGCCGCGCGAGCGCGGCCCCGGGGCGGTAAGAAAAAAGGGCCGCGCAAGCGCGGCCCGAGTATTGGGAGGAAACATCCAAATCGGCAAACACCCGGGATATCAAGGGGAGATGGGAAGTCCCCGGGTGTTGCGATGCAGCATAATAGACACATTTATTCGCAACTGCAATATAATTTGTGCTTTGCAGCAAAACAATCGACACGACGCCGCCAGACCTCCGTTAACCGATTGAAAACCATAGCCGTCTAGGCTCTCCGGCATTGGCATGGGGATTGCTTCCTTATCTCCGGGAACGGAGGAGCCCGCAATGCGCACATGGAGACCGAGCCTTGGCCTGATACCGGCGTTTATCGCCGCCGGGCTCTTGTTCGTGGCCACGACCGGTTCGGTCCAGGCGCGACAAACCTTTGATAATGCATGGAATTTGTGCGCGCAGCAGACCCAGACCCAGGAACGCCGGCACGGCATTCCGCGCCATCTTCTGAGCGCCATATCGCTCGCCGAGTCGGGCCGCTGGGACGCATCCCGCCGGGCAATTGTTGCCTGGCCCTGGACCGTGACCGTATTCGGCGAGGGCCGCTTCTACGATACCAAGGCCGAAGCGCTGGCCGATGTGGAGGTTTTGCGGGGCCGCGGCGTCACCAACATCGATGTCGGCTGCATGCAGATCAACCTGCACTTCCACGGCGACGCCTTTGATAGTCTTTCCGACGCGCTGGAGCCCGTCCACAACGCCGCCTACGGCGCCGATTTCCTGAAGCGGCTCTATGACGACAAGCGCTCCTGGACGCTGGCCGCCGGGCGCTACCACTCGGCGACGCCGGCGCGCGGCCAGTACTACCGTCGCAAGGTGACGCGGCTCTGGGCCAAGCTGAAGGGTCTGCCCAACGACCTGATCGCGCGCGTCGACGGCAAACGCCCGCCGCAGGTACAAGCCTCTCAGGCCCCCCAGCCCCCCGGACCGGCACCGACCCTGGTGGCCACGGCCGAGCCCCGCGCCGACCTTGTCCGGCAATTGCCGCGCGCCGCGCGCTATGTGGACGCGGCCCGCACCAAGCAGCTCAACGCCGCCCTCGCCCGCCGCCGCGCGGCTCAGCAAACCATGAGCCTGGAAGGCCGCAGGCGCGTCGACACCCGCCGCCAGCAGCTCGCCGCCTGGCGCCAGGCCCGCACCCGGCCGGAAGCCCTGCAGCACCTGCTGGCGCTGCGTACCGCCGAGCTGCAGCGCAAGCGCAAGGACGAACTGCAGCAACTGATGGAATTCGACGGCAAGAAGGCCTTCGCCGACCGCCGGCGCAAGCAGCTCAAGAGCTGGCGCAAACGGCGCTATGTGGTGCCCGCCCCCGCAGCCGATGCCGAAGCCGATCCGTCCTGACGCTCCTCACCTGATCTGCTAACGTTGCCGCCCAAGGACCTGCGAGGACCCGGGAGGCCCGCCATGCAGTTCGTCGACGCCGATACCGTCCACCGCCTCTTGGACTACCGCCTGCTGACCGATGCCCTGGAAGAAGCACACCGGGGCGAGATGCCGCTGGTCGACGAGGCCATGCTCGCACCGCCGCAAGGCCAGGGCGTTCCCGGCGAGGGTTTTCTGATCCTGCCGGCCTGGAGCTACGGCAGCATGTTCGGCGTCAAGATGGTGACGGTGCTGCCGACCAACGCCACAAAGCCCGGCAACCATCCCAGCATCCAGGCGGTCTACCAGTTGTTCGACGGCGACACAGGCGCGCCGACGGCGACCCTCGACGGCGATGCGCTGACGCTGAGGAAGACCGCCGCGGATTCCGCCCTCGGCACCCGCTTCCTGGCCCGCCGTGACCCTCACACCTTGCTCATGGTCGGCGCCGGCGAACTGGCGCCGCACCTGATCCGGGCCCACGTGTCGGAACGGCCGACCATCGGCCGGGTGCTGATCTGGAACCGCAACCCCGATCGCGCCGCCGCCGTCGCCCAGGACCTGCTCAGGGACGGCATCCCGGCCCAGGCGGCCGGCGACCGCGAAGCCGCGGCGCGCGAGGCCGACATCATCTCCTGCGCCACCATGTCGACGGAACCGCTGGTGCTGGGCGACTGGCTGAAGCCCGGCGCCCATCTGGATCTGGTCGGCGGCTATCAGCCCAACATGCGCGAGGCCGACGACGAGGCGGCGCGCATCTCGTCCGTCTTCGTCAATGCCCGGCGCTACACGCTGGGCCGCGCCGGCGACATCACCCAGCCCATCGATCACGGTGTCATCACCGAGGCCGACGTGCTGGCAGACCACTTCGATACCTGCCGCGGCACCCACCCCGGCCGCACCTCGGACGACGAGATCACCTATTTCAAGAACGCCGGTGGCGCGCATCTGGATCTGTTCACGGCGGCCTTCCTGCTGGAGCAACTGGAAGCCGCCGGCACCTGATGACAAACGGAGCAACCATCCATGAATGACGATTTCAAGCCGCTCACGGGCATCCGCGTGGTCGAGATGAGTCACATGATTTTCGGGCCATCGTGCGGCATGTTCCTTGGCCTGCTGGGTGCCGAGGTCATCAAGGTGGAGCCTCCCGAAGGCGATAAGACCCGCGTTCTCAGGGGCATGGGCGCCGGCTTCTTCCCGACCTTCAATCGCGGCAAGCGCTCGGTCATGCTGGACCTGAAGACGCCGGCCGGCCTTGATGCCATGGAACGGCTGCTGGCGACGGCCGACGTGTTCGTCGAGAACTTCCGTGATTCCGCGCTGACCAAGTTCGGCTTCGCGCCAGAGGACCTGCTTCAGAAGTTCCCCACACTGATCCCGGTTTCCTGCAAGGGCTTCCTGCACGGCCCCTACCAGCACCGCCCGGCGCTGGACGAGGTGGTGCAGATGATGACCGGCATGGCCTACATGACCGGACCGAAGGGCCGGCCCTTGCGCATCGGCTCTTCGGCCACGGACATCATGGGCGGCCTGTTCGGTGCCTTCACGGTGCTGGCGGCGCTGCTGCAGCGCGGCCAGGACGGCGAGGGCCGCGCGGTCCGCGTCGGCCTGTTCGAGAACAGCCTGCTGCTGATCGCCCAGCACATGGTGCATTTCGATATCGAAGGCGTGGAGTCGCCTCCCATGCCGGACCGGGAATTCTCGTGGCCAGTCTATGACATCTTCGAAACCACAGGCGGCCGCCAGGTGTTCGTGGGCGCCGTCACCGAGGGCCAGTGGATCAAACTCTGCGACATCCTCGACCTCCAGGACCTAAAGGCCGACCCGGCGTTGCAGACCCGCGTCGACCAGATTCAGGCGCGCTCGCGCACCATTCCCATCGTCGCCAAGGCCATCGCGAACTGGGCCTTCGACGACCTGGTGGCGGAACTGGAAGCGGGGGGGCTGCCGTTCTCGCCGATCCATCGGCCGGCGGAGATGTACGACGATCCGCACGTCAACCGGCCGGGCGGGCTGCTGACGTCGACACTGCCAGACGGTGGCACCTTCCGCGCCCCTGGCCTGCCGGTGGAGATCGACGGCCAGACCTTGAACGGCGACGACGACCTGGACCTGCCCGCGACCGGCGCCGATACCGAAAGCGTGCTCGGCGAACTGGGCCTGGATGGGGACGAAATCACCGCGGCGATGGGCGGCGCCCGAGGTGCCGTCGCCTGAGCCGACGCAAAGCGGAGGGCGCATGAAGATCGTCCTCGACATGGACAACACGCTGATCGATGAATTCGGCCAGGGTCGCCGGCCGGGCGCGGAGGCGTTTCTCGAACGCCTCGCCGCCGACGGCCACGAGCTGGCGCTCTGGACCAGCTCGACCAAGGAGCGCGCGCTGCTGATCCTGCGCCATCTCGACCTGGAGCGGCACTTCGCCGAATTCCGCTTCCGCGAGGACTACGATCCGGACAATCGCGGCCTCGGCAAGAACATCAACGAGATCGGCGGCCACGTGCTGATCGACGACGACCCCAAGCAAATTGCGCATATGAAGAAAATCCGCCGGCGCGGCATCCTGGTACCATCCTACCGCACCGGCGGCGAGGAGCCGGAACCGGGCGTATTCAAACGGGTCTACAAGGAATTGAACCAGAAGCGCGGCCTGTTGGGCCTGTTCCGGCGCTAGAGCCTATCAGGCTCCGTCCGCCGCGGCTCGCCGCGCCGGCGGCTTGATCATGAAGACCAGCGGCAGTACCGCGACGCAGGCCAGCGTGTAGAGGCCGAAGGCGTTGAGGAAGCCGACCATCTGGGCCTGGTCGATGAGCTGCGCGTTCAGCCTGGCCAGGTCGGTGACGTTGCCCAGGTCATAAAGGCGGCCGAAGTCGAAATTCCGCAGAACCTCGTTGTAGGGCGTGATGAACTCACTCAGGTGCGCGTGCTTCTTCGCCGATTCCCGGATGATGGTAGTGACGCTGAGCGAGATGAAGATGCTGGAACCGATGTTGCGCAGCAGGTGGAACACGGCCGACGTCTCGGCCATGTGGGCGGTATCGATGCGGGCGAAGGTGGAGACCGTCAGCGGCACCCAGATCAGGCCCACCGCCAGGCCCTGGGCCAGGCTGGCCGACATGACGTCAAACATGGAAACGTCCATGTTGAAATGCATCATCTGCCAGCCCGACCAGGCCTGCAGCAGGAAGCCCGTGGTGATGCCGAAGCGCGGGTCCGCCCGTGCCACCCAGTTGGCCGAGAAGAAACCGACCACGGCGCCCATGCCGCGCCCGGCGATGAGAATACCGATAATGGATTCCGGATAGCCCCCCAGGTCCTTCAGCATGGTCGGCATGATCACCATGGGGGTGAAATTCAGCATGCCGTAAACCAGCACGATGACGAGGCCGAGCGCGTAGTTCCGATTGACCAGCAGGCGCAGGTCCAACAGCGGCGAGCGGGCCATCAGGCTGTGCAGCAGATAGACGGCGAAGGCGGCGACACCGATGGCGGCTTCGGCCATGATCTCCAGGGAATCGAACCAGTCGTTGCGCTGGCCGCGATCGAGCGCCAGTTGCAGACAAGTGATGGCGACGGCGAGCGCCAGGAAGCCGGTCCAGGCGAAGTCGACTGGCCCCTTTCGGCCGCGGTCGGGCAGCAGCGCCCACAGCATGGCGTAGGCCACCGCGGCCATCGGCACGATCATGAAGAAAACCCAGCGCCAGTCATAGAGCTCGGCGACGAAGCCGCCGAAGATGGGCCCGAAGATCGGCCCGATGACCACGCCCATGCCGAACAGCGACGTCGCCATGCCGTGTTGGTGCTTCGGAAACGTGCTCAGCACCACTGCCTGCGCCATCGGGATCAGAGGCGCGCCCAAGCCGCCCTGCAGAAATCGGAACAGGATCAGCTGTTCCAGGTTCTGGGCCAGGCCGCAGAACAGCGTCGACACCGTAAACCCGCCGAGACAGAACAGCGTCACGCCGCGCCAGCCCCAGCGGGCGGTCAGCCAGCCGGTCAGCGGTGTGACCACCGCCGTGGCCAGGATGTTGAAGGTCACCGTCCACGAGATCTGGTCCGGCGTCGCCGACAGCGCCCCCTGCATCTGCGGCAGAATGACGCTGACCACCAGGATGGTCATGGAATAGAGCGTCGCCATGGCGACGATGGCACCCAGTAGCAGCCAACGCTGGTGGGCTGGCGCGTGATCGGCTGTTGTCGCGGCCGCGGTCATCGGACCAGGCGCCCTACTGCTCTTGGCGGCGTTCCGTGTGCGCCCGCACCTGCTTGATGAAGGTATCGAGGCGGCGCTCGTGGCCGGTGTCGATCTCCACCGTCGCCGTCATGCCGGCACGCAGCTTCGGCATGTCCGGCGTCGGCACCATGCGCAGCTTGATCGGCACCCGCTGCACCACCTTGACCCAGTTGCCGGTGGCGTTCTGGGCCGGCAGCAGCGCGAATTCGGCCCCTGTCGCCGGGCTGATGCTCTCGACCCGCGCCTTCCAGATGCGATCCGGGTAGCTGTCGATCTTGATCGTCGCCGATTGGCCGACCGTCACGTGGGTCAGGTGGACTTCCTTCAGGTTGGCCTCGATCCAGGTGTTGCCGGTGGCGACCAGGGGGAATACGGCCTCGCCCTCCTCCACCTGCTCGCCGGCTTCCAGCGTGACCTTGCCCAGGTGGCCCGCCACCGGCGCATGGATCTTGGTCCGCGCGAGTTCCAGCGCGGCCCGCTCGATCGCCGCCTGAGCGCGCATGTAGCGCGGGTGCTGTTCGATGGCCAGGTCCGGCTTTCCGCCCAAGTCGGCGATGACCATGAGCCGGCGCTGGCGCACCGCGTCGGCGCGCTGACGGGCGGTGGTCAGGTCGTGCTCCGCCGCCTCCAGGCGGGCGCGCGAGCCGTGCCCCTTGGAATTCAGTTCGCGCTGGCGCTTGAACTCCAGGTCGAGATAGCGGATGCGCTCGCCGGCGGTGCGGATTTCCGCCGCGGTCTCCTGATAGTGGGCACGCAGGGAATCGATCTCCTGAATGACCGTCGCCAGTTCGGCCTTGGCGGAAGAAAGCTCGATGCGGAACGGCGCCGGATCGATCTCGAACAGCAGCTGGCCCACCTTCACGCGCTCATTGTCATCGACCGCGACCCGCGAGACGCGGCCGTCGATTTCCGACGAAATGGCGATGACGTCCGCGCGAATATAGGCATTGTCGGTCGATACGTACCGGCCGCCGGTCAGGTAGACGTAGGCGCCCGCCGCCAGCGCCGCCACCGGAAGGATGGAGAACAACGTGATTCGGCTGACGCGTCGGCTGCGTTCGCTCATCGGGATTGCCCGCTTCGATCGGCTCTATCCAGGCATGTTAGCGTGTTCATGGTCATTTTCAATGAACGCCCCCAGCACATATCCCGTCGCCTAGCCAAGCACCGAAAAAGAACTGTCCTGGTTGATCTCGCGCAAGCGCGAGAACGTGCCCATGTCGATGGTGTGGTCGACGTACGCCAGGGCATAACCCAAGGGCCGGGCGTCGTGGTCGTTGCCGGCCTCGCAATAGGCGATCAGCTCGGCCATCGCCTTGCCGGCCACCGGCGCGTTCTTGAACTGGTTGCCGCTGCTGCCGCAGGCCATGTAGAAGCCGTCGACCGAGGATCGATCGTAGATCGGTATCCAGTCCTCGGTGACGTCGTAGAGGTCGACGCAGCCCTTCGACGAACCGGGGATGCCGAGAGTTGGAAAACGCTGGCCGTAGCGCTGCGCCTGCACCGTCCACTGATCGGTGAAGTTCCGGTCATAGTCGTCCGGGTCGACATAGACGTGCGCGTCGCAGGGCGGGTCCTCGCTGCCAACCAGGATGTTGCCGCCGGTTTCGGGCCGGGAATAGACGGCGATGTCGCTGTCCGAAACCACCGTGGCGAAGCCTTCGTAGTCGACGCCGTCGGGCGCCGGCAGATGGGTCACTTCCTGGCGCAGGGCGCGCGTCGAAATCTTCATGTCGGCCTCGGCGCCGGCCAGGGCGTTGATCTTGAACGAATGCGGGCCGGCGACATTGATGACGACGGGCGCGCTGATCGCCGTGCCGTCGGTCAGTACGATACCGTCGACGGCACCCGCGCTCGTCGGGATCTCGGCGACGCGGCTGTTGAACAGGAAAGTGCCGCCGGCACGCTCGGCCGCGTGCTGCAGGTTGCGCGTCGACAGTTGCGGGTCCGAGATGTAGCCGCCCATGGACGAGAACAATGCGCCCTCGACGCGGCCGCCGGTGGGCTCGCCGAAGGCCGGGTCATCCAGGCTCTTGGCCGGCGCGAAGCTGTCCAGGTCATAGAACGGATAGCGCTCGAGGATCTGCTCGTTCGACCAGTGTTCGTGATCGATGCCGAGTGTGGCCATGTGTTCGATCTGCTTTCGAAGCAGGTCGTTGACCTTGGTCTTCATGACCATGGTGCCGCACTCGATGAACTCAGCCAGGATTTCGCCTTCGGGCGCCTGCAGATAGTCCCGCCAGTCGCGCCAGTAGTGATAGCCGTCGAAGGACATGGCGGTGCCGTCGAGGGTCGAGTAGTACGTCCGGATGACGGCGCAGGAATTCGACGTGGAGCCGTATCCTGCCGCCGGCAGCATATCCACGTTGAGCGTCTTGCGGCCTGCCCTGGCCAGTTCGTAGCCGATGGCGGCGCCGATCACGCCGGCGCCGATGATGACGGCATCGTAGCTGTTGTCGGCCATGGCCTCGTTCTCCGACCCCGGTCCTTCAGTCCTTGTAGGACGGGTCGATGCGGTCGAGCTTGCGGCGCAGCGCCGGCCATTCGATCTTGCCGATGGTGCGGAAGCCCTTTTCTGAATTGTTGAACTTGTTGCGGTTGATGGTGGTCTCGACCACCTCATCGGGAAGCTCCGTCACTGGCTCGCCAGTATTCTGGAACGCCAGCTGCATGCGGCACGCGCGCTCGGCCCGGTACATCCACATGAAAGCCTCGCCGACCGTCTCGCCGACCGTCAGCAGGCCGTGGTTGCGCAGGATCAGCACCTTGTTGTCGCCAAGGTCTTGGGCGATGCGCTCGCGCTCGTCCAGGTCCGTCGCGATGCCCTCGTAGTCGTGGTAGCCGGTGTGTGCCAGCACCACCAGGGAATGCTGGGTCAGCGGCTTGAGCCCGTCCTGCAGCGTGGCCACGCCGGTGCCGGCATAGGTGTGGGTGTGGATGACGCAGTGGATATCGTCCTTGGCCATGTGCACCGCTGAATGGATGGTGAAACCGGCCGGGTTGATGCCGTTCTCCGACGGGCTCAGCTCGCCCCCCTGCTCGTCCACCTTGACCAGCGACGACGCGGTGATCTCCTCGAACAGCACGCCGTAGGGGTTGATCAGGAACTGGTCGGTGGTGCCCGGCACGCGCAGCGAGATGTGGGTGCCGAACAGGTCCGACCAGCCGTAGTGGTCGACCAGCCGGTAGCACGCCGCCAGGTCTTCGCGCGCCGCCCATTCGGCGTCGGACATCTGGCTGCGGTCGGCCTTGAGCGGTGTCGAGTCCATGGTCATAGTCTCCGGTGTGGTGGGTCTCCGGCGTGGTGGCGTGGTTATTGTATACAATCGAAGGACGATGAAGGAAAGACCATGGCCAAGGTGAAGTTCGGGCTCAGGCTGAATATCCAGGGCGAGATGGGCGCCACCTCCGCCGGCTACGACTACGCGCTGGAGATGGCGCGCATGGCCGAGGACCTGGGCTTCGATTCCGTCTGGATCCCCGACCATGTGGAGAACGCGCACCTGGACCGGGCCAAGCCGATCCTGGAATTCTGGACCACGCTGACCGCCATCGGTGCGCAAACGTCACGGGTGCGGCTCGGCGGCCACTCCATGAACAACACCTTTCGTCATCCCGGCCTGACCGCAAAGATCGTCGCCACGCTGGACCAGATCACCGGCGGTCGCGCCATCCTGGCGCCGGGTTCGGGCTGGTTCGCGGCCGAAAGCAAGTCCTACGGCTTCGAGCAATGGAGCGACGACGGCCTGGAACGCATCGCCAAGCTGGATGAATCGCTCGACATCATCCGCGGCCTGCTGACCACCGATGTGTTCTCCTATGCCGGCGAACACTTCCAACTGACCGACGCCTACTGCAACCCGAAGCCGGTACAGACCCCCTACCCGCCCATATGGATCGCCGGCGATTCACCGCCGACCCAGGACCTGATGGCCAAGCACGGTGACGTCTGGTTCATGTATTCGAAGCCGCCCGGCGTCGTGGCGGAGCTGGTCCAGGGCATGCGCGCCAAGCTCACGGAACGCCCTTTCCAGGTCGCCGTCTCCGCCGTCGGCCTGGCCGACAAATCGAAAGCCGAAACCATGAAATGGGCCGAGATGTACGCCGACGAGCGCAAGCACCGCTTCCCCGTTCCGCCCACGGTGGACGACGTACTGCAATCCAACCTGACCGGCGACGCCGCCCAGGTCCGCGCCCGCATCGACGCCTGGATCGAAGCCGGCGTCGACCACATCGTCATCCAGCCGATGCCGCCGATGGAAGGCACGCGCTTCTTCGGCGATCACATCCTCCACCACTACGCGTAGCACTCAAGGCAAGCCAGTGGTGGGCCGGAGATACCTGGCCATACGGTTTCCCCACTGCTTGCCCGGAACGGCGTCTGCTCATTCACCGGACGCCGCCAAGTTACGATCTGGCGTTGAACGGCCGAGTTCCGCCAAATGCGTACGTTCATTCTAAATCTATACGGACCAGGCCCATGATCGTCCCAGTTGCCACCGCAGGTGGGCGTCTCGGAACTCCCCAGGTTCAGCAATTCTGTGTTAAAGTTTCGTACTACCGCACGTAAGCAAGCTTGGCGGGATGGCTTGCTCTTTTCCTCATACGGGACTGGTACAAGCACCGAAGAATAGAGCGGTTGATTGGTGCACGGACCCAGGATGGAGCCTGAGAATGAAAACCAACAAACGCCTTCGCCTGCCAAACCTATTTCCCTTTATTCTCTCTTTACTCGCAGTAACCGGTTTAGGCCTTGTCGCTGCGCCCCGGGTGCAATCCGCCGACACGATTAGTTGGCAATGGGTCGGTAACGGAAAGGCTTCCGATATCGCCATTGGCGGCAACGGCAAGGTCTGGGCCCTGGCCCCCAAGAGCACGAAGTACGGCTTCGCCCTGCAGCGCTGGGACGGCAAATGGGTGACAACGAAATATGACGGCCATTCCATCGATGTCGACACCCATGGCATTGCCTATACCGTAAATTATCGCAACCATCTCGTCAGTTGGAACGGCAGCAAATTCATAGCGCTCAAGATCGAAGGCAAAGCCATTGCCTTCGCGCCCGGCGGCAAGGCCTGGATCATCAGCAATCATTCGACCGGCGGCGGTTTCAAGCTCTACAAACACGCCGATGGTCAATTCAACATTAACGACCAGCACTGGAACCCGGTTTCGGCGCTCGGCGAAAAGATCGGTGTTGATGCGTTTGGCAACGCCTGGGCCGTCAATTCGGCAAAGGTTATATTCCGGCACGACGGCAGGACTTTGACCAAACTACCGGGTCAGGCCTCGGATATCGCCGTCGGCACCGACGGCACGGTGTGGGCCGTTGATTCACGAACCGGTCACCCCATGCGCTGGGACGGCCACAAATGGATCAGCGGCGGCACCATCAAATTGACCGCCATTGCCGTCGATCCGCAGGGCCTGCCCTGGGGGATCGGTACCGACGGCAAGGTCTGGGCCGACAAGCGATCCAAATCGATCAAGAATGTGCTTGTCGATGCGGATAAGACTTTGGATGCGGCGCAGGCCGCTTGGCGCAAAGCAGCGGCTGAAAACCAGAAGAAAATTGCCGCTGCCGATGCTGCCGAAAAGAAAGCGGAAGACGCGGCCGCCAAGAAAGCGGCGGCGGCGAAAAAGGCGGCAAAATACACAGGACCAAAACCGCCGAAGGGCTTTATCTTGCCGCAAAACTGCGGTGGCGTCGGGCAGCCGGCCTGCCAGCTTTCCGCGGCCTGGTATCTGGGCAAGGTTCCCAGAAAGAAACCATCCGGCGCTTTTTTTGACCCGCGCGAGGGAGGAGAGTACTGGAAATGCCCCAGCAACCGGCCGCGGCGCACCCTTTATGCAGTGACCGATCACCGGGCCTGTGCAACCAAAAAATTGTGGCCGTTCGAGAAACTTTCCCCGGCGGAATTCATCAGCAAGTCGAAAAATCCCAAACCCGCCGGTGCCTTCGTGGATATCCGAAAAGGCGGGGAATACTGGAAATGCCCGACCGGGTTCTGGCGCAACGCCAACGCCGTGACCAACAAGGCGGCATGCACTGTCAACGTTGGCAAGAACTGTGACGCTGGCAACATCGCCATCGCCGGGGTGCTGTTCAAAGGCGAGGATATCACCAAGTACAAGTGCTACAAGAAACTGGACTGCGGCAAGGAAAACGGACGCCCCTGTCAGCTTACCGAGCGTCTTCCGTCCTGCAACAAGGGCCTTGCCGAGGACTTCATCGACAACAAGTGCATCAAGGGTCCATTGGCAGCCTGCCTGACCGGGACCAGGGCGGTTAAATACAGCATCAAGGTCGTCGAAGGGCTTACGCCTCTTGAAAAGGAAATCATAAAAATCGTCAAGAAAATGGGCGATGATATGATCAGCGTCGTCCCCGGCCTGAAGAAAGCCGTTCAGGCGGGCGAAAAGGAAATGAAGAAACTTGCGACCGACGCTGAAACCGCTGCGAAAAAAGAACTCGATAAATTGCTGGCCAAAGTAAAGGTCTTCAAAAAAATCGAAAAAACCATCGAAACATTGGCAACCACTGTCCACAAAAACAAAAAATCTATTCAAGATCTGATAACCGAAGATGGTTTCTGCTACCTGGAAAGCCACGAACGCGCCACGGCCCTCGCTAAACTACTGGGCGCCGATCTTCGCAAGGTCGACCTTGCCATGAACAAACCCGGGATCCTTGACGGCCTGTTCGTCAAATCCGCCCATGCCGCCAGCAGCACGACCAGTTTTTCGATTGGTCTCTCGGCCGGCCCGACCAAGGATCACCTGACCTTTGGCGTCGGTATTGATTACGTCTTCGATACCACCGGCAAATCAGCCATCTATATGACCGGCTCCGTCGGCGCGACCACGGGCGGCGATTCAGACCTTGATGTCAGCTTGGGCGTCAGCATCATGCCCGATACGGCATACAACGACGCTGGCGGATCAGGCATATCCCTGGGCTATGGGGCTGATTTCGGCGGCGAAATTGCGGTTTCCAACGATATTTCCATGAACCTGAACTGGGGCGACAAGAAAACCCCGGTATCGTTTGGCGGCGTATCACTCGGCTTCGGCGAGGGCGGAGACACCTCTAGCCTGGCTTTCTCCGGTTCCTTCAGCCAATCGGTGATGATCGCCGATATGAAATAGCGGCCCGGCAAGGATTATACCAAGGAGCGAAGAGCCCTCTCGTCCTCGCCATTCGACTTCCCCGCTCAAGAGTTGGGGAACGTATGGCTGGTTGCCTGGTTCTGCAGATCAATTTGGCTATAAATCCGCCCTTCGCCCGCAGCGGAGCCCGCTTCTCGGTCAAAATTCGCCGAGATACGTTCTGCCGTTGAGCGGGCTGGCCGCGCCAACGGCGGCCACGGCGCCATTGCTGGCCTTATTGCTTAGTCAGCCTTCTCAATGACAACCTGAAAATTCACTTCTTGGAAATCCTCTTCGAATACGTGGGCCAACTCGATCATATTGTCGTCGCCGTCCTCGCAGAACCAGTTGATGATCACGGTATTCCCAGCCGACGCACACCGTTCAAGCATGTCGAAGAACTGCGAGAACACCCTACTGGCGCCACTATTGAAATATGACAGCTTCAACTCGAACACGACCTGCGATCCCGACAAGGCGTCCACGTGCTGCTCGAACCTCGAATAAATTGGATCGAAAAACGCCAATGTATTCTCCGGATAACAGGTTCCTGAGATCGAATATCTGTTGTTGGAAAAATCGAAGTCGACATGTGGACACGGCTCCATGCCTTCGATGATCAACTTGTTCTCGTCCATATCTCACCTCATAGATAGGCAGTGATTGTGAAAAATTCTGTCTCGTCAGTCGTCGTCTCGAAGCTGAAATCGAAACCGTGCTTGGCGCGTCGCGCAATCTCAATGAAACCGACACCAGCCCCTTTGCTACCCTCGGGCACATCCCCTTTCAACGAGTCTTTGAACAAGCGTTTCAATTCCCCGGCGTCCAGTTCCTGAAGGTGCGACAGGTTTTTCTCCAGGCGCTCGACATCCTGTTTGCTGATCAGGTTGCCGCAGGCCACGAAATACCGTCCGTCTTTCTCCCCGATCGATAGGATTCCATACCGAAGGTCAATTATGGTCGGGTCGTTTTCGACGACCTGATTTTCGGCTGAGTAGCGAATTACGTTCTGTACCATTTCGACGAACACGGAAAACATGCCCATCGATGTCCTCTTGTCCAGTGCGTCGACCTCGAACTTCTTTCTCAACGTGTTGCCGATGCCAAGCAGCATATCCTCCGACATATAGCCGGTGAAGCAGAACGAGATGCCATCGTTCAGCATGTCGTTGTGCAGGCTCTGAAGGTTCATTCTTCACTCCTATTCCAGCGGAGAGTTCGACCCGAACCCGATGATTGTGATGTCGTCGCGCCGGGGCTCGTCCCCCTGATAGGCGTCGAGGGTATCCAGGAGGTGCTTCTTCTGGTCTTCGAAACTCAACGCTTGGGCGGCCAGGACGGTGTCCTTGAAACGCGCCTTGCCGAAACCGTGCCCACGCGCGCCGCCGGTCTGATCGAACACCCCGTCGCTCGCCAGGTAGAATTGGCTGTACCGCGACCGATCGATGCGGGCGACGTCGTAGACCTGATCCGTGGGAATTGATCCGTACCCGACGCCGTGCCGATGCCCTTTGTATTCATCGATGTCGTCGCCGGCCTGGGCGAAAAGCGAGATTCCGGCGCCGCAGTACTCGATCACGCCGCCGGCGTCCGGCATGTAAACCATACCGACGTCCATGCCGTCGTCCGATCTGCTCTCTTCGCTATTCTGGCCCAGCACCTCCTGGATGCGGCCATTGATACAGGCCATCAATTCGCCGACCCGGCCCGGTGAGGTCTGCCGCAAAGACCGATTGAACGTGGCCGTCGCGATCAGGGTCATGAAAGCCCCCGGCACGCCGTGCCCGGTACAATCGCCAATCACCAGCAGACGGCCTTCTCCCCATTCCCGTATCCAATAGAAATCGCCGCCGACGATATCCTTGGGTTCCCAGGCAACGAAGTATTCGCCCAACGCTTCGATCAGCGCATCGTCATTGGGCAGCACGGATCGCTGGATGTTGCTGGCGTATTCGATGGACGAAGAAATCTGCGCATTGGTATTTTCCAGTTCGCGCTCCGCGTCCTTCAAGGCGCTGACATCCACCATCCAGACGACCCGAGCATCGCGCCCCCGAAACATGCCGAGCGCCTGTGAGCTCTGCAGCGACCAGAAGGTCGAGCCGTCCATGCGGCGGCGCTGAACCTCGATATTCTCGACGACGCCTCCCGCGGCAACGGTTTGCCGAAGGCGATCGACGTCCTTCGGATCAACATAGCTGGCGGCGAGGGAGGCCGCCGTCAGCTCGTCGGCCGACGTTCCCCCCAACATTTCGACCAAGCGCTGGTTGACGAACAGGCGATCGTTGGTTGACTGATCGACGACGCCGATGCCGATGGGTGCTGAATCAAGAAGATTTTGCAGGTTCTTTTCGTTCTCGTGGATCAAGCGCTCGGCTTCCTTGAGGTCGGTAATGTCCTGGATAAAGCTGAAGATACTCTGGGAAACACCCCCCTCGTCACGAAGTTGCGCCGAGGACAGGTTGGTCCAGACGATGTCGCCGTCCTTTCGGATCAGCCGCCGCTCCATGAAGAAATCGTTCCGCAGACCCTGTTCCACCTGCCGGTCCAGTTCTGCCGTCGCCTCGATATCTTCCGGGTGGGTGATGTCCCGCCAGTTCAGCTCTGTCAGCTCGTCCTCGCCGTAGCCGACGATCTCGCAGAACTTCGCGTTCGCCTGAATGTACCTGCCGTCCATGTCGAGTATGGCCATGCCAGCCGCGTCGGTTTCGAATATTCGCCGGAACCGGGCTTCCCGTTCCGCCACTTCGGCCGTTCGCTCGGCGACCTTCACTTCCAACTGATCGTGGGCGTCGGAGAGCTCGCGCTCGGCAATTCGAGCGACCTTCAGGAGCCTGATCGCCCAGGCCAGGGCGCCCGACAGGGTGGCGCCGAACACCAGAACGAAATGCTGCGCGATGCCGGCCGCATCGACGGAGACCAAGGCCTGCCAGAGACTGACCGTGAGGGTCAGAATGCCGATACCGATACTGAACGGAAACCAGGAACGGGCGCGCAAGCCCTGATGATCTCTATGCCAGGCGAGTGTCGTAAGGCCGGCCCCGAGGACGATGAAACCGGCGGACGTATGCACGGCCATGCGGGTCAAATGCCCCCAACCGTACGCGGTTTCCAAACCGATTGCGTAACCGCTGAAGGCGATCAGGCCGAGGCCGAACACCAACGTGCCGGCGATTCCCACGATGGCGCCGATGCGGAGATCGAAGTCCGATGCGCTCGCGAATACCAATGCAGCGCCGGTCAACGAAAAACAAAGCGCGGTGTTCGGCGCCATGCGGCCGGGATGCGATGTCTCCACGGTGATGTAGTGATCCATAAGCAGCTGATCGATTGCGAGGTCGACGCCGAACACGTACTCCACCAAGGTCAGGCCGCCGATGACCGCCGCCAGACCGCCGAGCAGCCGGGTCATGCTTGGCGTCGGCCGAAAAGTCATGAGCAGCCCGAGGCCGCTGACCAGAAAACCGAGTGCCGTGTTGTACTGCATCGGCACGAACGCCGGTGAAACCTGGACAAGCGTCTCGTTGTGCGAATACCAGCCGAACAGCACGATAAACCCGAGCAATGCGGGCGCGGCTCCGCATAATCGGATGGCAACACGAGAGAGAGTTGCGTCGCTATTTTCCTGAATTGGCATGATCACGTGTTGGCAGTTCGTATGGGCCCATCATGAGCCGTATTGTATGCAGTTTATACGACTGAGGCCAATTCGAAACACACAATACCCTTTTTGAGGGGGAGCCGAATTGATGGCTGAAAACTTGGCTGTTCATATCCGTTGAGTACCAGGCCCTGAATTCACAGCATTGATGTCGTGGCCCATCCACATTTGATGACCCCGTTGGACTCTGTCCGGTCTTGCGCGAAAGTCGAATTGAACGGCTGCTTCGCGATGAAGAGCGGGCGCCGCAATGACCAAAATCATTTGTGAGTTCGTGACTGGCCCCCCTTGAACCGAGATACTGTTTACAAAGCTATCATCCGCCCGGTGCCGTCGATGGAAGGGACGAACGTCGTCGGTAAGCACATTATTATCCACCACGCCTGAACCATCGGAGAAATGAAGAATGATCAAATTCGTTATGTGCATAACCCGACACCCGGATCTGACCCGCGACGAGTTCAAGGATTATTGGATGAACAAACACGCTCCGTTTTTTATGGAAAATGCCGGCACGATGAGGGCAAAGAAATATGTGCAATCACACACCTTGGATACGGCTTTGAATGAAGGGCTGAGAAGCTCCAGGGGCATGCGGCCGGAGTATGATGGCGTCGCCGAGGTGTGGTTCGAATCGGAAGAAGAGCTGATGCAGGCAATGAGCTCACCGGAAGGGCAGGAATTGAGCGCGGCGTTGCTGGAAGACGAAGGAAATTTTATCGATCACTCGAAATCGACCGCATTCATTGTCGAGGAGCATGAATTGTAATTGGCGGACAATGGCGGGCGGCCATCGCGACAACCAACATCATCCATCACAGTCTCTGAAGCCGCAGGGAGGGACCACGGCATGAAGATCGGTTTCATCGGCCTCGGCAACGTCGGCGGCAAGCTTGCCGGCAGCCTGCTGCGCAACGGCCTCGAGCTCACCGTGCACGACATCAGCGAGGACGCGGCGCGGCCGCTCTTGGACGGCGGGGCCAGGTGGGCCGCATCGCCGGCCGAGATGGCGCGGGCCTCAGACATGGTCATCACCTGCCTGCCGTCGCCGGCCATCTGCTCGCAAGTCATGGAGGGGGCGGACGGTGTGCTGGCCGGCCTCTCGGACGGCATGATCTGGGCCGAAATGAGCACCACGGACGAGGCCGAGATGAAGCGGCTGGGGGCCAAGGTCGCGGCACTCGGCGCGGCGCCCATGGACTGCCCTGTTTCGGGCGGCTGCCACCGGGCGGCCACCGGTAACATCGCCATCTTCGCCGGGGGCGAGCGGGATGTGTTCGAACGCGCGCTTCCCGTGCTGACCACCATGGGCCGGCGCATCCTGCACACCGGGCCGCTGGGCTCGGCGTCGGTGTTGAAGGTGGTCACCAACTACCTGGCGACGGCCAACCTGGCGTCGCTGGCGGAAGCCCTGGTGACGTCCAAGATGGCCGGCATGGACCTGGGCACCGCCTACGAGGCCATCCGCATCTCGTCCGGCAATTCCTTCGTCCACGAGACCGAGAGCCAGGTCATCCTGAACGGCAGCCGCGACATCAATTTCACCATGGATCTGGTGAAGAAGGACCTGAGCCTGTTCCAGGCCGTCGCCGACCGGGCGGAGGTGCCGCTGGAACTGTCGCCGCTGCTGTTGAAGATCTTCCAGGACGCCGAGGACCGCTATGGCGCGCGCGCCTGGTCGCCCAATGTCATCAAGCGGCTGGAGGAAGCCTGCGGCGTCGACATCCTGGCCGCCGGCTTTCCCGCCGAGATGACGGACGACGAGCCGGAGGAACCGGGCTACGAAGTCCGGCGCGAGCAGGCGTGATGGTTTTCGGCTAAGCTGACGCGGACATGCCCGACCATTTGCACCCGGAGATAGAGACGCTTGCGCCCGCCGACATGCGGGCCTTGCAAGAACGCGCCTGGGCGGGGCAGTGGGACCACGTGCGCGCCAACTCGGCGTTCTACCGGGAGAAGATTCCGGACACCGTCGGCCGCGCACTCTCGCTCGACGACCTGCAGGACATTCCGCTGACCGACAAGGAGGAGCTGCGTCTGTCGCAGGAGACGGCGTATCCGCACGGCACCTACATCGCCTGTGCGCCCGACGACGTGGTGCGAATCCACCGCACCTCGGGCACCACCGGGCGGGCACTGATCCTGTCCAACACGCAGGCCGACGTGGAAGTCATCGCCAGGGCTGGCGCGCGGGGTCTCTATGCCTCGGGCCTGCGGCCCTCGGACCGGGTCATCCATTGCCTCAACTATTGCCTCTGGACCGGCGGGGTGACGGACCACATGTGCCTGGAGGCGACGGGGGCGACGGTGGTGCCCTATGGCGTCGGCGCCACCCGGCAGTTGATCGAGACCATCCAGGAGCTCGGCATTACCGCCATCTCGTGTACGCCGTCCTACCCGGCGCTGCTGGAGGGCGTGCTGCGCGAGGACTTCGGCATGTCGCCGCGCGACCTGGGATTGCGCCTGGCGCTGTTCGGCGGCGAGGCGGGGCTGGACAATCCCGACTTCCGCCAAGCGCTGGAGGACCGCTGGGGCTTCGGCGTGCGCAACGCCAACTTCGGCATGAGCGAGGTCATGAGCATCATGGGCAGCCAGTGCGAGGCCACGACGGACCTCCACTTCAACGCCATGGACGTGGTGTTTCAGGAGATCCTTGATCCGGCGACCGGCCAGCGGCTCGACATCGCCGACGGCACCACGGGCGAACTGGTCTGCACCAATCTCGAACAAAAGTGCCAGCCACTGGTCCGCTACCGCACCCGCGACGTCATCACGGTGACGGTGGCGGAACCGTGCGTCTGCGGCCGCACCGCGTTCCGCTTCCGGGTCACCGGGCGCACCGACGACATGTTCAACGTGCGCGGCGTCAACGTCTTCCCGACGGCGATCCACCACGTCATCCTGGGGTGCGGCGACGTGACCTCCGGGCACTTCCGCATCCGTCTCGAAGGCCCCGGCCCCTACGACCGCATCCGGCTGCGCGCCGAAGCCGCGGAAGGCCTGGCCGCCGACGCCTGGCCCGGCGCTGCGCAGGCGCTGGAGGTCGCCATCCGCGAGGCCATCGGCGCTTCCGCCGAGGTCGAGATGGTGGCTTTCGAGGCCTTGGGCCGCACCGACGGCAAGACGTCGTTCATCGAAAGGAGCTAGCCCATGTCCATGGTCGAACTGGAGCGCCAAGGTGCCATTGGCATCGTCCGGCTGAACCGGCCGGAGCGGCTCAACGCCATGTCCACCGGGCTGGTACTGGAGCTGCACCAGGTGCTGGCGCAGGCCAACGCGGACACGGATATTACCGTCATCGTGTTGTGCGGCGCCGGCCGGGCCTTCTGCGCCGGCGACGACCTGAAGGAGTTCGACCAGCAGTCGGCCGATGCCGCCGCCATCCGCACCCACATCGAGGGCATCCAGCAGATCACCCGCGACCTGATGCTGTCGTCGAAAGTGGTGGTCGGCGCCATCCACGGCTATGCCGTCGGCGGCGGCTTCGAGTGGCTGCTGAACTGCGACATGGTGGTGGCGGCCGACGACCTGGTGGCCTTCTTCCCGGAGATGCAGTGGGGCCAGTTCGTCACCGGTGGCGTGACGTACCTACTGCCCCAGGCCATCGGCCACCAGCATGCCATGGAACTGTTCGTGCTCGGCGAGAGGCAGTCCGCCGCTGACTTGAAGGCGCGCGGCCTGGTCAACTGGGTGGTGCCGACCGACCAGATGATGGCGAAGGCGCTCGACGTCGCGGGCACCGTGGCCGAAAAATCCGCCCATTCGGTCGGCGAGTTGAAACGTCTGCTGACCCGCGATCCGCCGGCCGACCTTGAATCCGCCATGCGGCGCGAGCAGGCCATCACCATCGAGACCTTCGCCCGGGCGGAGGCCGCCGAGCGGGTCAAGGCCTTCACCGACCGCGATGATTGACCCGGACTGAACCGCATGCCGACCAACGTCCGCAGTGTCCGCGCGCCCCGCGGCGCCCAACTGACCGCCCGCGGCTGGCAGGCCGAGGGCCCGCTGCGCATGCTGATGAACAACCTGGACCCGGAAGTCGCCGAGCGGCCGGAGGAATTGATCGTCTATGGCGGCACTGGCCGCGCCGCGCGCAACTGGGACGCCTTCGACGGCATCGTCGAGAGCCTGACCGACCTGGCCGACGACGAGACGCTGCTGGTGCAGTCCGGCAAGCCCGTCGGCGTCTTCCGCACCCACGCGATGGCGCCCCGCGTCATCATTGCCAACTCCAACCTGGTCGGCCGCTGGGCCGAGTTGGAGACCTTCGAGCGGCTGACCCGCGACGGCCTGATGATGTTCGGCCAGATGACCGCCGGCGCCTGGTTCTACGTGGCGTCCCAGGGCATCATCGGCGGCACCTACGAAACTTTCGTCGAGGTCGGGCGCAAGCATTACGGCGGCAGCCTGAAGGGCCGCTGGATCCTGACCGCCGGTCTCGGCGGCATGGGCGGCGCGCAACCGCTGGCGGCAACCATGGCGGAAGCCTCGCTACTGGCCATCGAGCGCCAGCAGGAGCGCATCGAGCAGCGCCTCACCACCGGCTACCTGCAGCACTTCGCGCCCGACCTGGAAACCGGCCTCGCCATGGTCCGGCAAGCGGCGGCCGGGGGCGAGGCAATCTCCGTCGCGGTCCAGGGTAACGCCGCCGAGGTCTACCCGGCGTTGGTCGAACGAGATATCAGACCAGACGTGGTCACCGACCAGACGTCGGCCCACGATCCGATCAACGGTTACGTGCCCGCCGGCTGGGACCTGGAACGCTGGCGCGCCGCAATCGAGACCGACCCGGCAGGCGTCGCCGAAGCCGCCAAGACGTCCATGGCGGAACAGGTGCGGGCCATGCTGGCCTTCCATGACGCCGGTGTGCCGGTGCTGGAATACGGCAACAACCTGCGCCAGATGGCCAAGGACGCCGGCGTCGCCGATGCCTTCCGCTATCCCGGCTTCATCGAGGCCTACATCCGCCCGCAGTTCTGCCGCGGCCGCGGCCAGTTCCGCTTCGCCGCCCTTTCCGGTGACGCGGGTGACATCCGCAAGATCGAGGACCGTATCCTCGACGTGGTGCCCGACGACGCGGCGCTGCACCGCTGGATCGCCATGGCGCGGGATCACATCCAGTTCCAGGGCCTGCCGGCCCGGGTCTGCACGCTGCGTCTGAGCGACAAGGTGCTGGCCGCCCAGGCCATCAACGACATGGTGGCCGCCGGCGAGGTCTCGGCACCGGTCGCCATCGGCCGCGACGACGTCTCCAGCGGCACCGCCGCCAGCCCCAACCGCGAGACCGAGGGCATGAAGGACGGCTCCGACGCGGTCGCCGACTGGCCGCTGCTGGCGGCCATGCTGAACTGTGCCAGTGGCGCCACCTGGATCAGCATCCAGGCCGGCGGCGGCGTCGGTGTCGGCTATTCCCAGCACGGCTGCGTCATCGTCGTCGCCGACGGCACGGACCTGACAGCAACCCGGCTGGAACGCGTCTTCACCAACGACGGCGGCGCCGGCGTCATGCGCCACGCCGACGCCGGCTACGAGCTCGCCCGCGAAGCCGCCAAGCGCTACGGCCTGAAGCTGCCGTTCCTCGACCGCTGAGGCATTCGTGCTAGGATTCCGACCATGATCACATCCAAGTGCATGCAGCCCATCGAGGGGCCGATGGCCTGGCGGGCGAACGAGGCGGCCAACGACGCGCCGATCCCGCTCGACGAGGCGTGTCTCCGCGAACTGGCGGACGATGGCGCGCCGCTTTCGGCCTGTCAGGCGCTGGCGGACCGGGTGCGGACAATTCTCGACGACGGCCTCGGCTACGCGGTGGTCGAGGGATTTCCGCTTGATGGTCTCGACGACGACGCCGTGCGCGAGCGCTTCCGCCGCTTCGCTGCCCTGGTGGCGCGGCCGGTGGAGCAGAACTACGCCGGCCGCATGGTCTGGGAAGTGCGGGATACCGGCCAGGTGCCGACGCCCGGCAGTGGCATCCGGGCGTCGCAGTCCAACCTGGGCCAGCAGTTCCACACCGATAATCTCTGCGGCGTGCCGCCCGACTACGTAGCACTTCTGTGCCTGCAACCGGCCATGGAAGGCGGCGAGAGCGGCCTGATCAGTTTCGACGCCGTGCACAACCACCTGCTGGCCGAGCGGCCCGAGGTGCTGGACCGCCTCTACCAGCCCTTCTACATCGACCGTCAGCGCGACCACGCGCCAGACGACGAGCCGGTCATCTTCGAGCCCGTCTTCACCTACGACGGCGAGACCCTCAAGGCCCGCTTCTGCCCGTTCCAGATCAGGCAGGGCTATGCGCTGGTCGAGGACGACCTGGACGAAGCCGGCGAGGCGGCCATCGAGGCCATGAACCAGGTGATGGCCACGCCCGGCCTCGACCGCACATTCGACTTCCAACGCGGCCAGGTGCAATTCGTCAACAATCGCCGCATCGGCCACCGCCGCACCGGCTATGCGGACTGGCCCGAGCCCGAGAAGAAGCGCCACCTGGTTCGGCTCTGGCTGCGTGACACCGGCGACGCCCGCTATATGGGCTGAAACCGCCTATCCCCGGAAGAAATCGTAGGACACCAGCACGTGGGCGGGGCGGCCGTCGGGCGCAAAGATCGGCAGCTGGGCGCTCTCGAACTCGACGAACTCGCGGCCCTCGAAAAACGTCGCGTTGCCGCCGATCTTCACCGGCCGGCGTTCGGCGAAGGTAAGCTCGTAGAGCTGGTGGAGTTGGTCCACGTGGAGCGGGTCGTAGTAGTCGGCGAGCGATTTTCTCGTGGCGTCGAAGCCGAAGGCGGTGACGATGCGCGTACCCCAGAACCGGTTGGCATAGGTGGTCCCACCGTCGGCCACGTCCTTGACGATCAGCGACGACGCGATCTCGTGCATGGCCATCAGGTGATCGCCCCAGAGCGGTTCGGTAAGCGTGGCGTCGGGGAAGCGTTGGCGCCAGGCGGCAATGGCCGCCTGCGACACCGGCCCGTCGAAGGGCGGGTCCACGTCGACCGAACAGCCGTCCAGGAACTTACCGTCGAAGATATCCACTTTCGCTCCTGGCGCGACGGCCGCGTGTTGAATTATCCCGACAGTAGCATGCGAATTTGGCCGCGAAAACGCGCTTTCCGGCCGCCGATACCGGTGCCGCGGACGGATAAATGCCTGGCGATATGCCCAGCGATGTGCCCGGCGATATGCTATCATCCGGCCGCCCTGGCGATTCGGCATACGTCGCCCGGGCGATCCCGCACCGGAGGGCCGCCATGATTGATCGCACGGAATCCGACCGCACCTGGAGCATCTATCTTTCCGGCGAGATCCATTCGGATTGGCGCCAGCGCATCGCCGACGGAATTGAGGCCGCCGGCCTGCCGGTCGAACTGACCGGCCCCGTCACCTCGCACGGCGCCAGCGACGATTGCGGCGTCGCCATCTTCGGGCCCGAGGACGACAAGTTCTGGCACGACGTGAAAGGCGCCAGGCTGAACGCCGTCCGCAACCGGGTGCTGATCGAGGAGGCGGACGTGGTGGTGGTCCGCTTCGGCGACAAGTACCGGCAGTGGAACGCCGCCTTCGACGCCGGTTTCGCGGCCTCGCTCGGAACCCCCATCATCACGCTGCACCCGCCCGAGATCGACCACGCGCTGAAGGAGATCGACGGCGCCGCCCACGCCACCGCGCGCAAGCCCGAGCAGGTGGTGCAAGCCCTCGTCTATCTGATCCGCGCCGAGCTTCCCGGACCTCGCGCGGTGGAGACCGGGGACTGAGCCGAACCGGCCATCGCTGGGGTGCCGTGGCGGCGCTGCTGGCGCTGTTGCTGACCTCCGGCTGCTCCAGCTTCGAAATCTTCTACGGCCTCGCCGACGTCTATATCGAAAACCAGGCCGCCGACTACCTGGACCTGGGCGACGCCGACGAGGACCACCTGGAACGCCAGGTCGACGCCCTGATGGCCTGGCACAAGGCCGAGATGCTGCCGCGCTACGCCTCCTATCTGCGCGAACAAGCCACCAACATCGAAGGCCACCGCATGGACCGCTCGACGGTCAGCGACGGCATCGACGATTTCAAGCTCTTGATGGACGACACCATCCGCGGCATCGCCAAGCACGCCGCCCCGGTGCTGCTCCGCCACACATCGGAATCCAGGCGCCGCTACCTGGCCACCCGGATGGAAGTGAACGACCCCGACCGCCGCCCGCCGGGCGCCCCGCCGCTGACCGAGACAGAGGACCGCGAGGCCTACATCCGAGAGCGCAGCAACCGCATCATCGAAAACTTCGAAACCCTGACCGGCCCGCTCTCAGGCACACAAGAAGACATCATCCGCCACTACGTCTTCGAAGGCTCCTTCATCCGCAAGCGCTGGCGCGCCTACCGCCAGATGCGCCGCCGCGCCTTCCTGGCCAAACTCGCCGAGGCGCCTGCGCCCGCGGAATTCGAAACCTTCATCTTCGAAACCCTGCTGCGCTCCGAAAAACTCGTCGGCCCGCAATACACCGCCGAGGCCCAAGAGTGGTGGCAAGGCATCGTCACCGTCATCCACGCCGTCCTCGGCTCGCTGGACGAGCACCAGCGCAAGGAGCTGATTGGAAATTTAAGGGGGTATGCGGGGGATATGATCCGCGCCGCCTCGTGACGTGAACCCGATCCACGCACGATATGAGGCGCCGGGTTGGCACCGGGGGAGGCGTGTCGATTTCCAATCGACGCGCCCGGGGCGGCGCCGTGCCAGTGAGCCAAACCCCGTCCGAGTTCGCGCACTGACTATTGAAGGCCCTGACGGGCCTTGGAAGGGCTCACACAGAGACCACAGAGAATCCACAGAGTTTCACAGAGAAGGAGAAGCCCAACAGCACTGCAGGCGGCCCCCTCTTCTTCTCTGTGAAACTCTATGTTCTCGGTATTTTTAGTGGTTCAAATCCAAATACCCGGGAGAGCCGGCAAGAACTACCGAGATAAGTATGTGTCTACTTATTTAGAGTATCTGACAACTATAACAATTTTTGAGGAGAATGTCGGGTTTACCTACACAAACATTAATCGGATATACCGCCTCTCAAATTCAGAAGTAGTACTTTCTTCTAACGTTTTTAGGACCGCGTACATCAGGTCACCAAATTGATAAGATTCCTCCATTAATCTATTGCCTTGTTCCTTTTCGGAGAACAATTCGAACAGGGCATCGTCTCCGGATCTCGTGCTCGCGAGAAATTTCTCATACTGTCTCAATAGCTCGTCCACGGCGGAGTGTGCGGAATTAAACTTCTCTTCTGACTTGAGAAACTGCAAACGCTGGGTGGGTGTCAATTGAGACATCTCGTAAGCCTGATCAACGGAAACAGTGCCTTCGAGCCTTAGAACCCCGAGAAGATAAAGTATGGCAGAGTAACAAGTCAGCATTCTATTGTGTTTTAGTTTATAATTTTTTATTTTTCTCTTGATCCGTTTAGGCTCAGGAGTGCTTGAAGTCCTGGCTTCGTAATTCACACAAAATGTTCGCCATAAACGTAAGATATCGTTCGTTAGAAATGCTGGCATGAACTGGGAGCTATGTTTATCATAATCGCTCCAATAAGCTGCAATAACATCTCGAATAACTTCCTTATATACACTATCTCCAACCAGAGGTTTACTCTCAAGAAACAATAGTAGCCGGCTCGTCAGTGTATTTTTTGCATCGTCTTCTTGAGTACCAAGGTTGTCGACAAGATTGGCAACCGAGTAATGGGCGAGATATTTGCCGTCGCCGTCGAAATCGGGAAACTGCAACTTCCTGGTAGCTTTTATAAGGTCAGCCTTCACACAGATCTCATCTAAGCGCGATAGCCTACTTGGAGCAGAGCCTAATGGGTCGTCTTCAACATTTTTGGAAAGCCCAACAATAAACCCATCGAGATCACTCGTTTCACCAGCCTCTAGGCGACCGAACGAACCTGTCGCATAGATGCAGGCGTCGTCGTCAAGATGTTGCCTACTTTCTTTGAGTTCACCTTGAAGTTGTTCAATCCGGGCTAGTGTGTAATTGCGCCTTCGTTCAATTTCTGACAATTGCCACCCCACTCGAATACATTTGCGAATATCTCCGCTTGCTCGACAGCATCCTCCAAAGCGTGATGGGTATGAGGTCGATTAGGGAGCAGTACATGTGGTAGTTTTGATCTTCCTGATTCTCGCATCAAGGAATTATTTTTTACGGCGTAGGCAGTCTTAATGTCAAAGCATTGAGAATGCCCAAATGGCGAACCATGTGTAGAAAACTGAGTGAAATACCAATAAAGCCACGTCCAATCAAAACTTACAGGGTAAGCGACTAGTACAGGATTATACTTTCCAGTTATTCTCTTGACCCAGTCATATGCATCCTCCATTACAATTTCTGGTTCTTCGCCGTGTTTAGTTAAGTAATTTCTATCCAAACCATTAATTGCTAGGGCTTCCTCCTGGTATTCCGCTGATATAGGACGTAGTTCCCTGTAGAACGTCACGTCATAATGCGCAGGACGATTGAATTGACGCCCGTCATAGGTACCCGCAAATACAAGTGCGAATGAAAGAGCAGAATACGGACCAGGAATTGGCCCATCTGTCTCAACATCTGCCGAGAAAAATATGTCCACTACTATCTCCAGCGGCAACCGTGAACGATTGACCCGCCTCAATTTCGCACCCGCGCGAACATTCTATCGCGAACCAATCTAGACCGCCGCTTGATATCGAGCAACGACCAGCTTGCGACATGTGTGCTGAATCTTTTCTATATGAACGATCAAAAGGACACAGAATCAATCAACGGAAATCTTCAGACGATTAGCCAATTCCTCTATTGGTTATCAAGGATGAAAAGATACCATACCGCTGTATTGATGTTATGTATAACCTTGCCGGACACGACCGAGCCGACCACAAGTCTTCCTCTAAGATAGGGGACACAATACTTAACTCGGATTCCGCCGGAGAAAAACCGATCCCAGAAACGGTTACCCAGCGTTGCAGTTATATCTCACCCGTCTGTTAATTCTGGCGTCACTATTGCGCCGCACCGACAACCCGACCATGTGCAAATAACGACCGCCCAATTTCGGGATGACGGGCGGGTGCTGTTTGAAATCGTGAATAATTTTCTCGCGACTGGCTGACGGATCGATGTTGGCTGTGAACGGGTGATCTCGGCCGCCACGCAGGGCGGTCAGTGATGACGAATGATGACATTTGCTGACATTCCCACCCCGAAACCGAGGTGTTTCATGGAATATCAACGACTTAATCCGTTTCGACCGGCCTAAAAATGGCCGGAAATAGTCTCTAAGTTGCCAAAAGCGGGCTATTCGGAGCTAGAGGGCGCGGCCGACTTTGCGGCCTTCGTAGAGCGCCATGTTGGCGTGGCGGGGGGCGACGGCGTCGCCGATCTGGTGGATTTCCAGGTTGGTTTCGGCGAGGTCGGTGGCTAGCCAGTTGGCGCTTTCGTTGGTGGTCGCCAATATGAGGGCGTCGGCTTCGATGAGCGTTTCCTCGCCGGTGGCGAAGTCGATCATGACGGCGGCTTCGCCGGTCCATTCCTTGAGGCCGGCTTCGGTGTGCCAGGTGGCGCCGAGTTGCTTGAGGCGGCGGCGGAGCGGCCAGTCGGCGGTGGTGCGGGTGAGTTCCGCACCTAGGACGGGCCAGGGGGTGACGATGGTGACCTGGTGGCCGGCTTCGGCCAGGTGCCAGGCGGTGCCCATGCCGTGCCAGTGGCCGATGTCGTCCAGCATGACGACGCGCTTGCCGGGCCGGGCGGCGCCGCCCATGACGTCCTCGACCGGGTGGACGTTGGGGAGGTCGACGCCGGGCAGCGGATCGATAGACGGCAGCCAGCGTTGGAAGCCGGTTTCCTTGGGCAGCGAGCCGGTGGCCAGGACGACTGCGTCGGGGGCCATCCGGGTGATCTCGTCGGCTTCCAGATAGGTATTGCGGCGGATTTGGACTTGCAGCTTTTCCAGTTGGGTTTCGAACCAGGCGATGAGGTCGGTGATCTGGCCTCGCCGCGGTTGCAAGCCGGCGAGGCGGAACTGGCCGCCGAGTTCGGGGCCGGCTTCGGCCAGGGTCACCCGGTGGCCGCGTTCGGCGGCCACGCGCGCGGCCTCCATGCCGGCGATGCCGGCGCCGACGACGAGGATGTGGCGGGGCGTCTCGGTTGCTGAGAAGCGGTCGCCGCCCCACTGGAATTCGTGGCCGGAGCTGGGGTTGACCAGGCAGCTGATCCAGTAGTCCCGATAGCGCCGGCCCCAGCACATCTGGTTGCACGAGATGCAGGGGCGGATGTCTTCCGGCCGGCCTTCGGCGGCCTTGGTGGCCATGTGCGGATCGGCGATCTGGCCGCGGACGATGGAGACCATGTCGGCCTGACCCTCGCCGATGACGGTGTTGGCGTTCTCGGGCGTGCGGATGTGGCTTTCGGCCTGGACCTTGGCGTGCTTGCAGACGGACTTCAGGCCCTCGGCATAGGGTGCGCCGAGTTTGTCGGCGTAGAACACCGTTGGCATCAGCTTGTAGAAGTCGAAGTAGCTGCCGGTGCCGCAGGTGAAGTAATCGACGAGTTGGCGATCGTCGTGCCAGGCCACCACTTCCTGCAGGGCTTCCATGCTCAACGCCGCCTCGGCCTCCTCGTCCATGGAGACGGCGCAGCCGACGATGAAGTCGTCGCCGACGAGGGCGCGGATGCGCTCGATGATGCGAGCCGAGAAGCGGCAGCGGTTCTCTAGACTGCCGCCCCACTGGTCGTCGCGGCGGTTCGACCAGGGCGTCCAGAACTGGTCGATGACGGCGTGGTAGGCGGCGAACAACTCGACGCCGTCGAAACCGGCCTCGAAGGCCCGGCGGGCGGCCTGACCAAAGGCTTCGATCAGCTCCTCGATTTCGGCTTCGGTCATGGCCTTGGAGCCGTCGCTGTCATGGTAGCTCGGCAGGCCCGAGGGCGACCACGAGGGTTCGAACGAATTGTCGGCGTCGCCGTGCTGGCCGACGTGGTAGAGCTGCTGGATCATCACCGTGCCGAACTCATGACACGCCTCGGTGATGGTCCGGAAAGCCGGGATGATGGCGTCCGTCTCGTGCAGGAAATTGCCGCGGGTCAGCACGCCGGTGCGGTGTACCGGTACCGGCTCGACCACAATCATGGCCGCACCACCCCGGGCGCGCTCGGTGTAGTAGCCGAGGTGCCGTTCGCCGGGCAGGCCGGCCTCGGCCATGTTGGCGGTGTGGGCGCCGAAGTTGAGCCGGTGCTTGAGGGTCTTGTGGCGCAGGTCGAGCGGCTGGAACAGGTGCGGGTAGATGGGCGACACGGGATAGCTCCCTCAGATTATGCCGGCGTCTCTCAGCTCATCCATTTCGGCATCGGAGAGGCCCAGGCGTTCGCCGTAAATCGACGCGTTGTGTTCACCCAGCGCCGGGCCGAGTGTTTCGACCGCACCGGGCGTCGCCGAAAGCTTCGGGAAGACATTCGGCACCACGACGTCGCCGGCCACCGGGTGGTGCACGGTCACCATGTCTTCACGCGCGGCGAAGTGGGGATCGGCGAAGATATCGGCGATGGAATTGATGGGCCCGGACGGCACGTCGGCGTCGATGCAGCGTTGCATGACCTCGTCGCGGGTCAGGCTCTCGGTCCAGGCGTTGACCTCGGCGAGCACCGCGTCGCGCGATGCCAGGCGCGTCGCCTGGTCGCTGTAGGCATCCCACAGATCGGGCCGCTGCATGGCGTTGGTCAGGCGCTCGAACATCTTGTCGGTGGTGCACGCGATGGCCATGTACTGGCCGTCGGATGTTGCGAAGTGGCCGTGCGGGCAGGCGTTGACGGTGCCGGTGCCCTCGGGCTCGCGGATGTGCCCCGTCATGGCGTAGCGCGGCACCAATTCATCGAGCACCCGGAAGACGCTTTCGTAGAGCGCCATGTCCACCACCTGGCCCACGCCCGTGGCATCACGATGGCGCAAGGCGACCAGCGCGCCGACGGCGCCGTAGAGCCCGGTGATGTAGTCACCGAGGGACGTCGAGCCAGGCGTCACCGGAATCTCGCCTGGCAGGCCCGAGAGATAGGTCAGCCCGCCGACCGCGTGACCGATGCGGGCGAAGCCGGGCCGGTCCTTATAGGGCCCATCCTGGCCATAGCCCGAGACGCGGACCATGACGATGCCCCGGTTGACGGTTTGCAAGTCGGCGAATCCGAGGCCCCATTTCTCCATGGTGCCCGGCCGGAAATTCTCGCACACCACATCGGCATCGGCGACCAGGCGTTTGAACAGGTCGGCGCCACGCGGCTCCCGCAGATTGAGCGTCACCGACTGCTTGTTGCGGGCTTCCGAGAGCCAGGCCAGGGACTGATCGGGCGCCGCGGTCGGCGTGCCGAAGCGGCGCCACGGATCGCCGCCTTTGGGGTTTTCGACCTTGATCACCTCGGCACCGAATTCGCCCAGGATGGAGGCGACGAAGGGTGCGGCGATAAAGCTCGACGCATCGAGCACGCGCACGCCGTCGAGCGGTTTCGGGGTTTCGGCCATCCTGTTCTCTCTCCCAGTGGTGTCCCAATTTCTGCGCGCGGCCGGCCGGCGCGTCAACCACAGAGCGCCCGCCGTGCCCCGGGCCGGCCTCCGCACCGCCGTATTTCCGCCGCTGGCATCAGATCTGGTGCGCGGAATGAAACCACGAACCCTCAGGACCGCATCTGCCATCGTCATCGCCATCACCGTGCTGTTGGCCAGCCTGGTTCTGCATCTCAGGGCCTTGACGTGGGACGATGTCTCGCCTGGCCCATGGCAGGGTTTGCGGGTGGCCCTGCCGGAAGGTTCGGGAACGATGACGTTCAGACGCCAGTCGATCCATCCCTGGCAAGCTGAGTACGATCGCAAGGTGACCGTCGATCCCGCCGACGGGCGATCCTTCACCAGACCTCTCGCCACAAACTACGGCGGCCGCACGCTGGTCTTCGTGTTCTGGCGCTCGGCCGACGGACGGGCGGGACCCTCCCTGTTGCTGCGCGAGCGGCGCCAGGACGCGCACGTCGACGTTCGCCGCGGCCGGGTCACCGAACGACGCCGGCAGGGCGCCTTCTCTGCCCCGCCGGGCTGGAGATACATCGGACGCATCGATGGCACGGACGGCCGGTTCCACTTCGTTGACGGCAAGCACTGGACAGGAGAGACGGATCGGGACCGCTGATTTCAGCCCCGTTGACGGAGGTAATTGGAGACACGGTGCCGGTAGGCCAGCATGGCGACAGACTCGCGCAGCGCGACGGCGACGACGTAGAGCAGCCCACCGTCGCGCAGCATGCCGGGCGCAGCGGAGCCTTCCGCCGCGACACCGAGACGGCGGAAGGTGTAAAGCGCGCGCGGAAGATGCGTCCGGTCGGTTACGACGAGCGCCCGCACCCAGCCATGCGCGGCCATGATGTCGCGAGCAAAGGCTGCATTCTCCAGAGTCCGGGTGGAACGATCCTCGACGACTACGACCTCGGCCGGCACCCCGTCCGCAATAGCCAAGTCGCGCATGGCGTGGCTTTCCGGGGTCGCGTGCCGGGTCGAGCCACCAGCCATCATCAGGCTGGGAGCCTGGCCGTCCTTCCATAAAGCTACGCCGTGCGACACCCGGCGGCGGACGGTCGGCGTCGGCGCGCCGGCATCGGTCAGCGCCGCGCCGAGCACGACGATGACATCGGCCACGCTAGAATGACCGGGGCAGGCCGAGCACGTGTTCGGCGACGTAGCTCAGCACAAGATTGGTGGAAACGGGCGCGGTGCGGTAGAGCCGGGCCTCGCGGAACTTGCGCTCGACGTCGTATTCCTCGGCATAACCGAAGCCGCCGAAGGTCTGCATGCACATGTCGGCGGCATTCCAGGACGCCTCGGACGTCAGCATCTTCGACATGTTGGCCTCGGCGCCGCAGGTCTCGCCGGCGTCGAACATAGCCGCCGCCTTTTCCATCATCAGTCGCGCCGCCTGCGATTCCGCATAGCAACGCGCGATGGGAAACTGAATGCCCTGGTTCTGGCCGATGGGGCGGTCGAAGACCTTGCGGTCGTTGGCATAGGTGGTGGCCTGGTCGATGAACCAGCGGGCGTCGCCGACGCATTCGGCGGAAATCAGGATGCGTTCGGCGTTCATGCCGTCGAGGATGTAGCGGAAGCCCTTGCCCTCCTCGCCGATCAGGCTCGAGGCGGGAATCTTCAGGTCATCGAAGAAGACCTCGGTGGTCGAGTGATTGACCATGGCGCGCAGCGGCTTGATGGTCATGCCGTTGTCGACGGCGTCGCGCATGTCGACCAGGAACACGGACATGCCATCGTGCGGCTTCGGCCCGGCGTCGCGGGCCGCTGTGCGGGCCAGCAGCAGCATCAGGTCCGAATGCTCGGCCCTGGACGTCCAGACCTTCTGGCCGTTGACGGTGTAGCCCTCGTTGGAACGCACGGCCGTCGTGCGGATGCGCGACGTGTCGGTGCCGCTGGTCGGCTCGGTCACGCCGAAGGCCTGCAGGCGCAATTCGCCCGACGCGATGCCCGGCAGGTAGCGCTGCTTCTGATCATCCGAGCCATGCCGGAGCACCGTCCCCATGGTGTACATCTGCGCATGGCAGGCACCGCCGTTGCCGCCCGAGGCATGGATTTCCTCAAGGATGGCCGCGCCTTCCTGGATACCCAGGCCGGAGCCGCCGAAGGCCTCGGGGATCAGGCAGGCGAGATAGCCGGCCTCAGTCAGGGCCCGGACGAACTCGGTCGGGTAGGCGCGCTCGCGGTCCTTCTCGCGCCAATAGGCGCCCGGGAACTCAGCACAGAGACGGCGCACGCCGTCACGGATGTCGGGGAAGGTTTCGTCACTCATGGCGCCAGACTTAAACCACAGCCCGGCCGGGCGGGCAACGCCCGCACCACCATTGACGCCCGACGATTGACGCCCGCGCGGAATCCATCTATCGCGCCCACTCCGCAGTGCCTAGGATGCGGGGGATAGAGGGTGCGGGGAATGCCATCAGAGACATCCGACAAGCGGACGGCCGGCTGGCGTGAATGGGTGGCGCTACCCGACCTGGGCGTCGACGCCATCAAGGTCAAGCTCGACACCGGTGCGCGCACATCGGCATTGCATGCGTTCGACGTGGAAACCTTTCGCCGCCGAGGCAATGAACACGTGCGGTTCTCGGTGCATCCGCTGCAACGCGACGACGCCACCCGCGTCGCCTGCGAGGCCCGCGTGGTCGACCGGCGCTGGGTCACCAACCCGGGCGGCCGGCGGGAACAGCGGCTGATTATCGAGACGGCCCTCGTACTGGGCGGCGAAAGCTGGCCCATCGAGCTCTGCCTGACCGACCGGGACGAGATGGGCATGCGCATGTTGCTCGGACGCACCGCCATGCGCGACCGTCTGACGGTCGATCCGGCTCGATCCTTCGTGCTTGGCAAGCGCCGTCGCAAGAAGCGCGTCCTCAAGGCGGCCGAATAGGAAATCGTGAAATGAACATCTGTGTGCTCGCGCGAAACCCGAACCTCTATTCCCACAAGCGTCTGGTCGAAGCCGGCGAGGCGGCGGGCCATGAGGTGGAGATCGTCAACACCACGAAGTGCTTCATGAACATCGCCAGCCATCGGCCCGCAGTCTATTACCAGGACCGCAAGCTGACCGGTTTCGACGCCCTCATCCCCCGCATCGGCGCCTCGGTGACGTCCTACGGCGCCGCCGTGGCGCGTCAGTTCGAGATGATGGGCGTGTGGTCGTTGAACGAGTCCGTGGCCATCGTGCGTTCGCGGGACAAGCTGCGCTCGCTGCAATTACTGTCGCGCAAGGGCATCGGCCTGCCGGTGACCACGTTCGCGCATGACACGTCGCGCGTGGACGAGTTGATCGAAATGGTCGGCGGCGCGCCCGTGGTCATCAAGTTGCTGGAGGGCACCCAGGGCAAGGGCGTGATCCTGGCCGAGACCAACGATTCCGCGCGCAGCGTCATCCAGGCCTTCCGCGGCGCCAACATCAACATCCTGGTGCAGGAGTTCATCAAGGAGGCCGAGGGCGCCGACATCCGCTGCCTGGTCGTCGGCGACCGGGTGGTCGGTTCGATGATGCGCCAGGCGCCCGAAGGCGAATTCCGTTCCAACCTGCATCAGGGTGGCAGCGCCACCAAGATCCGCATTACCCCGACCGAGCGTTCCACCGCCGTCTCCGCCGCCAAGGCCATGGGCCTGAACGTTTGCGGCGTGGACCTACTGCGCGGCAAGCACGGCCCGGTGGTCATGGAGGTCAACTCGTCGCCCGGGTTCGAGGGCCTGGAAAACGCCACCGGCATCGACATCGCCGGCAAGATCATCGACTTCATCGGCAAGAACGCCAAGCCGAACAAGACCAAGACCCGCGGCAAGGGCTGAGGCCGGAGCAGAGACATGGCCCGAGACCCCTTCCGCATCGGTGACCAGGTCATCCCGCCTGGCGGCCGGGCCACGGTCGACCTGCCGGTCATGGACCTTTCGACCCACACCCCCATGACCATGCCCATCCACGTAATTCACGGCCGCCGCGATGGACCGGTGCTGTTCGTTTCCGCGGCCATCCACGGGGACGAAATCAATGGCGCCGAGATCATCCGCAGGCTGCTGCGCCTGAGCGCAGTAAAGCGCCTCAAGGGCTCGCTGCTGGCGGCGCCCATCGTCAACGTGTTCGGGTTCATGTCGGGCTCGCGCTACCTACCGGACCGGCGCGACCTCAACCGGTCGTTCCCGGGATCGGCCCAGGGCTCGCTCGCCGGACGCCTGGCGCATTTGTTCCTGGAGGAGGTGGTGTCCCGCGCCACCCACGGCATCGACCTGCACACCGGCGCCATCGGCCGGACCAACTACCCGCAGATCCGCGCCGACCTGGAGCATCCCGAGACCCTGGACCTCGCCCGCGCCTTCGGCGTGCCGCTGATCATCAACGCCGGCCTGCGCGAGGGCAGCATCCGCATGTCCGCCGGCGAGCAGGGCGTGCCGGTGCTGGTCTACGAGGCCGGCGAGGCGCTGCGCTTCGACGAGCCCAGCATCCGTGCCGGGGTCAAGGGTATCGTCCGGGTCATGCGCCGGCTCGGCATGCTGGCGCCGGAGCGGCGGGAGCCGAAGGCGGTCGATCCCCTGGTCATCCGTTCTAGCCACTGGGAGCGTGCGCCGGCGAGCGGCATCTTCCGAGCCAGTACGGAACTGGGGGCTCGGGTCACCGCCGACGAGGTGCTGGGCGTGGTCTCCGATCCGTTCGGCGAACAGGAACTTCCCGTTACCAGCCGACAAGACGGTGTCGTCGTCGGCAGAAGCACGCTTCCGGTGGTGCACGAAGGCGACGCGCTGTTTCACATCGGCCGGTTCGAAGGCACGAAGGTGGAGGCCGACGTGCTGGATGCCTTCACGCCCGGCGACGACTACGATGTCGGCACGACGGCCGAGATCGCCGACGAGCCGCAGATTGTCTGACTGACAGCGGGAAAACGCTCCTATGACCGAAATCTATGTCGACGCCGACGCATGCCCAGTGAAGGACGAAGTGATCCGGGTTGCGGGACGCCACAAGCTGGTCGTGCACATGGTGTCGAACGGCGGCATCCGGCCCAACCCAAGCCCATTGGTGCGGGCGGTCGTGGTGCCCGAGGGACCGGACGCGGCCGACGACTGGATCGCCGAGCGGGCCGGTGCCGGCGATATCTGCATCACCGCCGACGTGCCCCTGGCGGCGCGTTGCGTAGAAGCCGGCGCCCGGGTGCTGGGGCCGACCGGCAAGCCGTTCACGCCGGACAACATGGGTATGACGCTAGCCATGCGCGACTTGGCAACGGGCTTGCGCGACCAGGCACACGTGCGGGGCGAAACTGGCGGCCGCGGCGCGCCGGCGTTCTCCAAGCAGGACCGTTCGCGTTTTCTCTCGGCGCTGGAGGATACCTGCCGGGCGGCGCTCAAGGAGATCGCGGATGTCTAGGGACGACGACGAACAGGCGGTCCTCGACCGCTTCCAGCGACGTTACGTGCTGGCTAAGTCCGATACCATGCGCGAGCTCGAACGCTACGTCTGCGGTTGCGATTACGGCGCTACCAGCTGGACGACGCAGGATGAGGCCGACCAAATGGCCCAGGCCCTGGACCTTGGACCCGGCAAGCGGTTGCTGGACATCGGCTCCGGCGCCGGCTGGCCCGCGCTGTACCTCGCCAAGCAGTCAGGCTGCGATGTCGTACTGACCGACGTGCCCCTACAGGGTCTTCAGATCGCCCGCGAGCGGGCTGTTGAGGACACAACCGACGGTGCCTGTTGGATCAGCGTCGCCGATGGTGGCGCGCTACCGTTCCGCGATGCCAGCTTCGATGCGGTCTATCATTCGGACGTGCTGTGTTGCCTGCCCGAGAAGGCAGCGGTGCTGGACTCGTGTCGTCGGGTCGTGTGCGACGACGGGCGCATGTTGTTCACGGTAATATCCGTGACGCCAGGGCTTCAGGGACGTGATTTGGACCAAGCGCTGGCCGGCGGCCCGCCCTTCGTCGAAACGGCGGCCCCTTACCCCGACCTGATCCGAAACGCGGGCTGGGACTTGGTGTCGGCCACGGATTTGACGTCCGAATACCTGGCCACGGTGCGCCGGGTGTTGGACCGGGAGGACGACTTTCGCGCCGAAATCAGCCGCGTTCTAGACGACCAGGATGCCGAAGACTCCATGGCCAAGCGCCATGCCACCGTGGCGGCGCTGGAAGCAGGGTTGCTGCGCCGCGACCTGTTCGCTCTGACGCCCCGCGCCGTGGCCTAGCCCCAGACGGGCGCCTCCGGCGGATGGATATGGCCATCCGTGAAGGTGAGGCCGGGCTGGCGATCGTCCTTCAGCAGCAGCGGGCCGTCGAGGTCGACGATGGCGGCACCCTGCGCCACCAGGGTGGCCGGTGCCATGCCCAGCGAGGTTCCGACCATGCAGCCGACCATAATGCCAAAACCGCGTGCCTCGGCCTCGCGCTTCAGTGCCAGCGCCTCGGTCAGGCCGCCCGACTTGTCTAGCTTGATGTTGATCATGTCGTAGAGGCCTTCCAGGCGATCAAGATCGTCGCGGCTGTGACAGGCCTCGTCGGCGCAGATGGGAACCGGCGAAGTGAGGCCCTTGAGGCCGCCGTCGCGGCCGGCCGGTACCGGCTGTTCCAGCATCTCGACACCCAGGTCCTTGAGCGCCAGTCCCCATTCAGCCACCTGGTCCACCTGCCAGCCCTCGTTGGGGTCGATGATCAACCGGGCGCCGGGAGCGGCAGCGCGGATGGCGGTGATTTTCTCCAGGGCGTCCTGATGATCCAGCTTCACCTTGATGAGCGGCGCGGATGCCATCTCGGCCGCCCGCGCGGCCATCTCGTCGACCGTGCCGATGCCGATGGTCTCCGCCGTGATCATGGGTTCGGGCGCGGGAAGGCCGGCCAGTTCCCAGACCCGCTTGCCGGCTTGCTTGGCCTGCAAGTCCCAGAGCGCGCAGTCGAGGGCGTTGCGAGCGGCGCCCGATCCAAGCAATCCCTGCAGCCCCTCGCGGTCGAGACCGCCGGCAACGGCGTCGGCCATGCCCGTCAGCGTTTCGGCGATGCCGTCGACGGTCTCGCCGTAGTGGGCGTAGGGCACGCATTCGCCGAGGCCCCGCGCACCGCCATCGGTAATCTCGGCGACCACCACGTCGGCCGCCGTCTTGACGCCGCGCGAGATGGCGAAGGGACGGGCGAGGGGCCAGTTCTCGGTGCGGACCTGAAGGCGGCGGGCCATCAAGCGAGCGCGTCGACGATGGCGGCGACGCCGGTGCGCACCGGATCGCACGCCGGCAGGCCGAGGCGCTGGGCGGTCTCGGCGATGGCTTTCTCGGCCGCCGCGTCGTTCAGGGACTTGGTATTGAGCGCCGCACCCACGACCCGGGCGTCCGGATTGACCACGCGGGCGGCCCAGGTGGCGGCCTCGATGACGTCCTCCAGCGGCGGCGGCGTGCGCTCGATCAGGCCTCGCATGCTCGCGCGCCCGACGTCGTGGCAGACCACCAGGGCATCCGGCTGCGAGCCATGGATCAGGCCCAGGGTGACGCCGGCATAGGACGTGTGGAACAGCGAGCCCTGACCCTCGATGATGTCCCAATGATCGGCGTCGTTGTCGGGGCTGAGCCATTCGGACGCCCCCGAGACGAAGTCGGAGACCACGGCATCCACCGAAACCCCGTCGCCGGCGATGAAGATGCCGGTCTGACCGGTGGCGCGGAAGTCAGCGTTCATGCCGCGCGCCTTCATTTCCTTCTCGATGGCCAGTGCCGTGTACATCTTGCCCACCGAGACGTCGGTGCCGACACCCAGCAACCGCTTACCCGGCCGGCGCCGGCCGTCGGCGATGGGGAAGCTGCGGGTCGGATGGCGGACGTTGGTCAGCGTGCGGCCGTTGCGTTGGGCAGCCTCGGCGATGGCGGCGACGTCCTCCAGCTTGTTGTGCAGGCCGCTCGCGATATCCATGCCGGCGTCCAGGGCCTCGACGATGACGGCGGTCCAATGATCGCCGATCAGGCCGCCCCGGTTGGCGATGCCGACGATCATGGTGCCGCAGCCCGCGGCCTTGGCCTCGGCGACGCTCATGTCGGGAATGCCGAGGTCGGCGTTGCAGCCCTCAAGGCGCAACTGGCCAGCGCACCAGTCGGGCCGCCAGTCCTTGACGCCGATGGCGGTCTTGGCCGCCAGCATGTCGACGGCGTCGCCGAGAAACATCAGGTACGGTGTGCGGAAGCTCATCTTCAGGTCCCCCCAGGGTGTCTTGGTGTCTTCGTTGGCCGGTACTCTAGACATCTTGCGAGCCGTTGTCAGTGGCCGGCAGGCAGTGTTTTCCCCTATCCTTCCACGACCGGTCCAGATGGCCGGAAACGGAGGATGCCATGACGACGCGACGGCTCAAATTCAACGGCTGGGGATACCAGGATACCGAGGCCACGGACGAGGAACTGGCGTGGGTCGAAGCGCAATGGGCGAGCCTGCTGGGCATCGACGCCTACGACGCAACGCCGCTGCCGAGCCTGGACGACATCGACATCCGCGCGCCCCGCGTCGCCATCCCGGCAACCCTGGCCGAGGTCTGCAGCACCGAAAAATATGAACGCCTGCGCCACGCCTATGGCCGCTCCGCCCACGACCTGACGCGAATGATCCTGGGACGCGATTTTTCCAATCCGCCGGAAGCCGTGGCCTTCCCGAAGACCGAGGCGGACATCTCAGCGGTGCTCGACTGGTGCGGCGACAACGGCATCCGGGTCATCCCCTTCGGCGGGGGTTCCAGCGTCAACGGCGGCGTCACGCCGCCACGCGATGACGACACGCCGGTGGTCTCGCTCGACCTCGGCCACTTCGACCGGGTACTGGAGATCGACGACGTCTCCGACGCCGCGCTGATCCAGGCCGGCATGTTCGGCCCGGCGCTGGAAGCGGCGCTGAAGCCGGCCGGTTACACCATGCGCTTCTTCCCGCAGTCCTTCGAATGCTCGACCCTCGGCGGCTGGATCGCCACCCGCGCCGCCGGCCACTACACCATGCTGATGACCCAGATCGACGACTATATCGAAAGTCTGCGCACGGTGACGCCGATGGGTGTCATGGAATCGCGGCGCATCCCGTGCTCCGGCGCCGGCGCCAGCCCGGACCGCATGATGATCGGATCAGAGGGCATCCTCGGCGTCATCAGCCAGGCCTGGGTGCGGCTCCGGCGCAGGCCGGTTCACCGCACCACCGACACCGTGCGTTTCGCCGACTTCCACGCCGCCGTCGACGCGGTACGGGCACTCTCACAGTCCGACCTCTACCCCGCCAACTGCCGCCTCATCGATGCCGAGGAAGCCGGCTTCATGGGGGCGGCGGATGGCACGGATTCGATCCTGGTGCTGGGGTTCGAATCGGCGACGCATCCGGTCGACCATTGGCACAAGCTGGCGCTGGAACTGTGCGCGGATCACGGCGGCCGCATCGAAGCGGAGGCCGTTGGGGCCGCCGACGCGACCCACAAGTCCGGTGCCGCCGGCCAATGGCGCAACGCCTTCATGCGCGCACCTTATTATCGCGAGCACGGCATCGCGCGCGGTGTCATGCGCGAGACCTTCGAGTCCTCGGTGCCGTGGAGTGCCTTCAAGGATTTCCACGCCAACGTTACCGACGCCATGCGCCGCGCCATCGACGAGATCACCGGCCGGCCGGGTTCGGCGACGTGTCGTTTCACGCATGTCTACCCCGACGGCCCGGCGCCGTACTTCACTTACCACGCCCATGGCGACAAAGCGCGTCTGGGCGAGCAGTTCTGGGCCATGAAGACGGCTATTTCCGATGCCCTGGTCGACAACGGCGGCACCATCACGCACCACCACTCGGTCGGGCGCGACCACCGGCAATGGTACGACCGCCAGCGTCCGGAACTGTTCGCCGACGCCTATCGGTCGGCCAAGGCGACGCTCGACCCGCAAGGCATCATGAACCCGGGCGTGCTGCTCGATCCCGACGAGGGTTAGGAGATGCGCCGGCCCCGCATCAGCACTTTGCCGCCACCAGCCGCATCCACTAGACTGCCGACCACATGACCGACGCCCCGTTGACCTTCCGCGAACTGATCGCGCCGGTGACGCCCGAAGCCTTCTTCGCCGAGCATCACGGGAGGCGTTTCCTGCACGTGCCGGGCGACGCCGCGCGGGCGGCCCGGGTGATGGGCTGGGACGATTTCTCGGGCCTGCTCGACATGACGGCGCTGTGGTCGTCCACGTCCATGAAACTGGTACTCGACGGGCGCACGTTGGAGGCCGGGGAATATTGCAGCCCCGGCCGCAATCGCGACGGTCATGCCATCGACGCCGCCGACCTAGAGCGCGTGGCCGAACACATGGCCGAGGGGGCGACGGTGGTGCTCGATTTGATCGAGACCCTAACGCCTGGCCTGCGCGCCGCCACGGGGGCGTTGGAGAACGCCACCGGTGCCTTGATCTCGTGCAACGCCTACTGTTCGCGCCAGGCCCATCCGGCCTTCCCGGCGCACTTCGACACCATGGACGTCTACGCGCTGCACATCGCCGGAGAGAAGACCTGGCGCATCTACGAAGGCCGCTTCGAGCATCCGATCCAGCAGGCCGGCCATGACTACCCGAGCTTTCCGCAGGAACACCACGACGAAGCCAAGGGCGCGCTGGCCACCGAGGTGACCCTGCGGCCCGGCGATCTTCTGTATCTGCCGAGGGGCGTTTACCACGAGGCGCTGGCGTCGTCGGATGTCTGCCTGCACCTGTCGTTCGGCACCACCGAGGCGACCGGCCTCGACTTCATTCGCAACGTCGCCGGCGACCTGGCGGCGTTGGCGGAATTCCGCCAGGTGCTGCCGCGCTTCGACGACGAAGCCGCGCATGAGGCCCACCTGACGCGGCTGGCCGGGCGGCTGCACGAGATTCTGACCGACCCCCACGCCGCAGCCGAGATGCGCGACGACCAGCGCCGCCGCGCCTTCGCCAACCTGGCCGGCTTCCGGCTACCGGCGGCGGAGTTGGGCCCGCGCTTCCGCGTCATCGGCGACGCCAGAACCTCGGGTATTGATCAAGCCGTCGCCGACTGGTTAAACCAGCGCGACCAGTTCACATGGACCGACCTTGTCGCCGAATTTCCGGAACGCGGCGAGGAAGGGCTGGCCCAGGATATCGAGACCCTTTCCGAAGCCGGCGCCGTCGAGCCGGCCTGACCATCCCGCCCATCCGCTAAACCAGCCGCCAAATCAACTGCGAGATCCCATCCATGGCCTATGTCATCACTGCCCCCGAACAAGCCGTCGTCGCCGTCGCCGGTTCCGGCGACCATTTCCCCGTCGGCCGCATCTACTGTGTCGGCCGCAATTACGCCGAACACGCGCGCGAGATGGGCCATGACCCGGACCGGGAACCGCCTTTTTTCTTCCAAAAACACGCCGGCGCCCTGCTGGCGGCGGCGGAACCGGCGGGCGGCGATTTCCCCTACCCTTCGATGACGTCGGACGTGCACCATGAAATCGAACTGGTGGTGGCCATGAAATTGGGCGGCACGGATATCAAGGCGGCAGATGCGCTCGGCCATGTCTGGGGCTACGCCGTCGGCATCGATATGACCCGGCGCGACGTGCAGGGCGAGGCCAAGAAGCTCGGACGGCCGTGGGACGGCGGCAAGTCCTTCGACAACGCGGCGCCGGTGAGCCTGCTGCATCCGGCGTCCGAGGTCGGGCACCCGGCGGCCGGCGCCATCTGGCTCGACGTCAACGGCACGCGGCGCCAGGAAGGCGACCTCAACCAGTTGATCTGGTCGGTGCCGGAGATCATCGAACACCTGTCGGCCCTGTTCGGCCTGCAAGCCGGCGACCTGATCATGACCGGCACGCCGGCCGGAGTCGCCGCCGTCGGACCGGGAGATGAACTCACCGGCGGCGTCGAGGGTCTCGCCGGAATTATGGTGCGGGTCGTCTAGGGCACCAAATTCCGCCGCGAGCGCCGACTTGGCCTCGACTCGTCGGACCTGCTATGATTCCCGGGGGGTTCGGGAGCGTACATGTCCAAGTTAGCGGACCAGATTTCGACGCCTGAAGAAGACGCCCGGCCGATGGACCGCGCCGCCTTCGATCCATCCCGCGTCGAGTTCCTGCACGTGTTCGACCATGCGCCGGTCGGCATGGCGCTGATCGATCTTCAGGGCGTGCGTTACCGGGTCAACCAGTCGCTGGCGGATTTTCTCGGCTACACGGTCGAGGAATTGACGGCGACGACCATGGAAAGCACCAATGCCGACCCTCAGCGCCTGGCCAAGAGCATTGCGATGCGCCAGCGGGTCATCGACGGCGAGATCGAGTCCTACACCAACGAACGGGCCTATATCCGCAAGGACGGTGAGACCGTCTGGGGCGTGGTGACCGGTTCCCTGGTGCGCGATGGAGATGGCGCGCCGATGTTCTTCATCGCCCATACGGTTGATATCACCGAGCGCAAACGGGCGGAGGCTGAACTGCTCGATAGCGAGGAACGTTTCCGCGAAACGTCGGAAATATCCTCGGACTGGCTGTGGGAAACCGACGCGGAGCTTCGGTTCTCCTACCTGTCGCCAAGCTTCGACGTGATCTCGGGCATGCATTCGTCGCAGGTCCTCGGTAAGACCCGCGAGGAATTCGGCAGTGGCACGCCGGACGATCCGCGCTGGCGGCGCCACTTGGAAGACCTGAAAGCACGCCGGCCATTCCGCGACTTCCACTATCAGTCCCCGCGAAGCGATGGCATGCCCCAGATCGTCAGCGTCAGCGGCAAGCCGCGCTTCGACCCGAACGGCCAGTTCATCGGTTATCGGGGCACCTGCAGGGACATCACCCAACTGGTCGAAACCCAGATGGCGCTGGAGCGGGCGCGCGACGACGCGGAGGCCGCCAACCGAGCCAAATCGGAATTTCTCTCCAGCATGAGCCATGAATTGCGCACGCCGTTGAATGCCATCCTCGGCTTCTCGCAGGTTCTGGAGGCGGAGACGAATGAGCTGCAAGGCGAACACCAGCGCGACTACCTGGGGCATATCATCTCCGCCGGCGGTCATCTGCTGGAACTGATCGATCAAGTCCTGGAGTTGTCATCGATCGACAGCGATGGCGTCCGGATCACCACGGCCGACATCGATCCGCGGGCGGTGCTGGATGATAGCCTGGCCATGGCCCGGACTATCGCCAAGGAAACCGACGTCACGGTCAATGACGATACGGGCGACGGCGTTTTGCCGCTGGTCCATGTGGATCCGACGCGACTCAAACAGGTGCTGCTGAACCTGCTGTCCAACGCGCTGAAGTACAACCGACCGGGCGGCTCCGTCGATGTGAGGTGCAGGGTCGTCGATGATCAGCGGCTTCGCATCACCATCGCCGATACGGGCGAGGGCATTCCCGAGGCCATGCGGCATGCCATCTTCGAGCCTTTCAACCGTGTCGGTAAACAGCTCACCAATATCAAGGGCAGCGGCATCGGCCTGACCATCTGCAAGCGCCTGGTGGAACAGATGGGCGGCCGTATCAACTTCGACAGCACGCTCGGCGAAGGCAGCCGGTTCTGGATCGAGGTTCCACTCGGCGGCAGCACGGAAGTTGCCGGCGCGTCGGAAGATGCCGCTCCCGATACCTTGGCGGCCTCGGAGGGCCATTGGACGGTGCTGTACATCGAGGACAACGCCATGAACGCGCATCTCATGCGGACCGTCCTGGGGGCCCTGCCGGCGGTGCGCATGTTGAGTGCCGAGGATGCGGAAACCGGGCTGCGCCTGGCACAGGCAAGCCCACCGGATCTGATCCTGATGGACATCCATCTACCCGGTATCGATGGCATCAACGCCATGAAGATCCTGCGCGCCGATCCGCGCACCGAACGCATTCCCGTGGTCGCGGTCAGCGCCGCCGCCATGCAGGCCGATATCGACGGTTCCATGGAGGCCGGTTTCGACGCCTTCCTGACCAAACCCATCAACATTCGGGAAACCCTGCGCGTCATCGGCGACGCCCTGAACAAGGACTGAGCGCCGAAACAGTTCAGCCGGCCGGCCGCGGGGCATACGCCGCGCCCAAACGTTCCATTTCATCCGCATCGAGGGCGAGGTCGAGCGCCGCCACAGCCGCCGCCACATGGACGTTCGAGCCGGCGCCGATGATCGGTGCCGCGACGCCCGGTTGCGCGGCCACCCAGGCCACGGCCACCTGCCCCGGCTCGACGCCGCGCGCCGCCGCCACGTCGGCCACGACGGCGGCGACGGCGCGATCCGCCGGCCGGCCGTACCATATGTCTGCGTACTCGTCATCACCCGCACGCGCCGTTTTGCGGTCGGGTCCGCAGAGGAAGCCGCGCGCCATGGGGCTGTAGGGGATCAGGCCGATGCTCTCGGCGCGGCAAAACGGCATCAATTCGCGTTCGTCCTCGCGCCACACCAGGTTGTAGTGGTTCTGCATGGAGACGAAGCCGGCGAGGCCGTTGTGCCGGGCGTGGTAAATCGCCTTGGCGAACTGCCAGGCCGGCATGTCGGTGGCACCCACGTAGCGCACCTTGCCGGCCCGGACCAGGTCGGCGAACGCCTCGACCATTTCCTCGATATCCGTCTCCGGGTCCCAGATGTGGGTCTGGTAGAGGTCGATGTAATCCGTCCCCAGGCGTTTCAGCGAGGCATCGCAGGCGTCCAGGATGTGCTTCCGGGAATAGCCACGCGCGTTCGGCCCCTTGCCCATGGGCATCCCCACCTTGGTGGCGATGACGGCCTCCTCCCGCGTCGCCATTTCCGCCAGCAGCGTGCCCAGCACTTCCTCGCTGCGGCCGGCGGAGTAGAAATCGCACGTATCGAACAGGTTGATGCCGGCCTCCAGCGCGGCGGCGACAACGGGCCGGCTCTCGTCTTCCTCCAGCACCCACGAACGCCAGGCCTTGGCGCCCATGCCCATGGCGCCAAGGCCGAGACGAGATATTCTCAAGTTGGTTCGGCCGAGCCTGACGTAATCCATGTTTCTCTTTCTCCTAGCCGGCCTGGTTGCGTGAGCGTTCGGATGACGGCTGGCGGATGGTCAGGGCCAGCCGACCGATGTGGTCGAAGGCGTCGGCCGGACAAGCCATGCCGTGGCGCAGCGCCGCCTCGAAATGGGCGCTCAGATCCTCGCCCGCCGTGTCGCCGGCGTCGAGCGGTCGTTGCCGGCAGACCAGCACCATCGCGGCATCCGCGTCGTCGGAGCCCGATTGCGCGCGCGCATGGAACCGCAAGGCGTCTCCGGGCGCGCCAGCATAAACACCGGCCGCTTCAAACGGGTCGTACGGGTCCGGCGACCAACACGCCGCCGTGCAGCCGAGGCCGCGCCCGGCGGCCCAAGCCACCAGTTCGCCCGCGAACATCAGACCGAACGTATTGGTCAGGCGCGCCGTGCCGATACCTTGGGTCCGCGCCAGGGCCGTCGCCAGGTCAAGCGCCGGCGGTCCGGCGGTCAGCAGGCTGGCGCCGCCGGCATCGATGACCACGCTGTCAGCGGTTTCCTCGATCAGGCGCGGCTGCTGGCTGGCGGTCTGGCGCAGCCGGCTCTCCCGCGCCATCAGGAACTGGAGGCCTCGGCCGTACACCGCCTCGGCCCAGGTCACAGCGTGCATGGCGCGTTCGGCCTGGGGGAACGGCACGCCCATCATGCGCAGCGAATCCTGGGCCAGGCGCTCGACCTCTCGAACAGCGGTCGTGACGGTGGCGGCCGTGGTGACGGTAGCGGCGTTCATGACGCCCGCCGCCTCGGCGACGCCGGCGGATCGCTCGAATCCGGCTGTACGGGGAACGTCCAGTCCGCGCCCGCGCCTGCCTCCAACTCTTCCGGCAACGGCGCGCCCTGCATCAGCACGCCGCGCACCCAGCGGAAGTTCTTCGGCGCCGCGCTCTCCAGGCCCATGGTGGTCAGGTAGAAGCGAATGATGCGGACCGGCAGAAACTCGGCGTCGATCAGGTTGGTGTGGATCTCGGCGTAAGGCAGCGCCGCCGTCGACTGCACGCGGGCGACCATGTAGCGGTGCGCCGGATGGTCGAACAGGAAGCGGCCGACGCGGGTGTCCGATGATGCGCGTTCCAGGTCGGCCAGCAGCGCCTGCGCCGCGCCGGCCACGTCGACGAAGCTCTCCACCGGCTCGCCCGGGTCGACGCCGCGTTCGCCGCGCCGCTGTTCGTTGTGCTCTTCCGATCGGTACCAGAAATACCGCCGCGCCTCTGCCGCCGCCAGGTCCATGTCGAGGGCCCAGGCATAGCGCCGGCGCACCATGCCGGCGAGGTCCGCGACTGTTTGCTCCGGCATCACGTCGAACGCCAGGTTCATGCCGATGGGCGTCAGGCGGTCGATGAGGGCGGCGCGCGCCGGATAGCAGTCGATCAGCAGCGACGCCACCTGTTCCACGGTTTCCCGGTCGAACTCGGCTGCCGCGCGGTCCATCACGTTCGCCCAGTTGGTTCCGTCCGCGTCGACCCAGGCCGCAACCTGGTCAAGGTTAGCGGCCACCTTGTCGCGCGGTTCCACGTGTTCCAGCGGCCGCGCATCGACCGTGCGGTAGTAGTGCCGGGCCCGCACCAGCAGTTCCCGGAAGCGGGCCACGACATCGCCCGGCACCGGGCCCGGATCGGTGACGGCGAAGGCCAGCGCCAGTTCGCGCACCAGCACCCAGGTCGCCAGCCACAGCGGCCAGCGGGTGATGATGGCGACCATGCCGAGACCCGACGCGTTGCCGATGCCGAGAAAGCGCTTCAGTCCCGCATCAAGCGTCGCTGCATTGGGATTGCGATGACGGGCGACGGCCTCCGCCAGGTCGAAGCCGAAACCGCGCCAAAGGTAGAGACCGAACATTTCCTGATGGTAGGGGTGAATCAGCGGGTGGTCCTTGTCGAGCCCCCGCCAAACCGCGCAGCCCATGCGGCCATTACCGTAGAAGCCGGCGTTGCGCAGGATGTAACCGCCGCCGGTGGCGAGTTGCCCGGCGTCGGGCTGGCGGCCCACGGCCAGCGCCGCCACGGCAGCGTCGAAGAAGCGGTCGCTGCGGTTGGTCACCGTCCAGCCGAGCACGCTGTTATCCGTACGCCCGGCCCATAGGAATTTCGTTTGTTCGCGCTCGGCCAGGATGCGCTGCATCGGCGTGGTGCCCTGGAACAGCACGCCGATGCCGTCGAAGTAACTGTCGCAGAGCCGGCCTTCCTTCTCCTCGACCTCCTCGTTCTGCGAGAAGGCAGCGAAGGTCATGGCATGGCCGTCGGCGTCGATGTCGTAGACCGCATGGCCGACACCGCTGGCATCGACCTCGATCTCGCGCAAGCGGATACGCCAGCGCTCGCGCACCATGCGCGCGACCAGCGAGCGCGCGAAGCTGAGGCCGGTGGCCTTGACCGAACCCAATGCCTCCGCCGTCAACAGCTCCTCCGCCGGCCGCAAAGCCGCCAGGGCCTGGGCCAGGCGATCGGCGCCGAAGCTTTCGACCAAGGGAGCCATCAAGGCGTCGGGCAGCGTCGTGGTCATTGTCCGGCGCCGGGTTTCCGGTGGCGTTCCAGGAACAGGCGGCCGATGTTAATGGCCTCGCGGCGCGGCATGCCGGGGGTGATGCTCTTGTCGTACAGCAGCCGCAGCATCCAGCGGTCATGGTGGGTCAGTTCCATGTATTTGCTGCCATCGTTGAAGATGGAGGGTCGCACACCGTTTGAGTCGTTGGGCAGGCCAAGGATTTGCGTCAGCTCCTCGACCACGCAGGCGCGGATGTATTCCTGCGGATGGCGGGCCGGGAAGACCACGACCGCCGCCTTGATGGTGCTGCCCTTGGTCATGAACTTGGCGAAACACGTGGAGACGCGGACCATCTCGCGCACCTTGGCCTCGCTACCGTCCCAATACTTGGCCACGGCCTTGGGGATCTGCTCGTCCGGCAGGTAGAACAGGATGACGTTGACCTTCTTCGGATCGAAATCCCGTGGCAACTGCTTCGTCTTCTGCTTGCGGAAGGAATAGTAGAGCTCCATGGGATGGCCGGTGAGCCGCTTCAGGTCGCCGATCACCTGCACCACGTAGCGCTCCAGGTACGTCGGATACTTGCCGCCCTGGATACCGAAGCGGATCGGCCCGGCCCACTTGCGCACGCTCTCGTAGCGCCGCCCGGTGTATTCGTTGCCGAAGGCGACGATGTCGAAGTTTCTCAGCAACTGGTCGTTGGAGAACGTCTCGGCGGTCGCCGGCCAAGGCCCGGCCAATCCAAGGCCGAGAAGCGCCAGAAATTTCAAACACCTGCCCATGAAGCATTCTTGTCCAAGTGGTCGCCGTCGTCCAGCGCCGGCCGGCTCGGCCGATGCCGAGGACGATTGAATTCTGTAACCACAGGCACATTAGGGATATAGTCGACGGGTCTCCTCACCTTGATCCGGGAGGACATCCTCGATGCATATAGTTGCTCTCCGGCTCGCCTTGGTGACCGCGCTCGTTCTCGCGGGCTGCGGCCTGGCCGTCGCCGACGCGGTCAAGGATTTCAGGGGCGCCCAGGCGGCCTATCGCCAGGGCGACCATCAACGCGCGCTCGAATTATTCACCGCGGCCATCACATCCGGCGAATTCAAGGGCCGCAACCTGGGCACCGTCCACAACAACCGGGGCGTCGTCCTCGACATCCTCAAGGACCACCGGGGCGCTGTCGCCGATTTCACCAAGGGCATCGAGCTCAATCCCCAGTCCGCGCTGGGGCATCGCGGCCGCGGCGAGGCCAATGCGGCGCTTGGCAACCACGAGGCGGCACTCGCCGACCTCGGCGCCGCCCTCAATCGGAAGCCGAAGAACTCCGGCATCCTCAATTCGCGCGCGGCCTCCCTCGCCGCGCTTGGCCGCCATGAGCAGGCGGCCCAGGACCTGGAGAAGGCGCTGCGCCACGACCCCAGCTATGCGAAGGCGCGGGAAAATCTGCGCAAGGCCTATACCGCCCTTGGCCGCACCGAGAAGCTGGCCGCCCTCGACGCGGCGGGACTGGTGGCCGAGGGCTACAATCATTTCAAGAAAAACCAGATCGACAAGGCGGTCGCGCTCTATACCAAGGCGCTGGCACGCGACCCGGACAACCTGGACGCCACTCTCAAGCGCGCCACCGCGCACTTCCATAAACGCCGGTACGACGCGGCGCGGACCGACTACACGGCGGTTCTGCGTCTCGATCCGAAGCACTGGGCCGCCGCCTACAATCGCGGACTCATTCATCAGAACCTGGGCCGTCACGGCGACGCGGTGAAGGACTTCGACGTCGCGCTAACCCTGCGCCCGCTCCATGCCAAGGGTCTCATGCGCCGCGCCACTTCCTTTATGACGATGAAGGATTTCGCCGGCGCCGCGGACGACTACTCGGCCGTGCTGGCCAAGCTGGCCGGCAAGACCCAGGCGCGCATCGGCCGCGCCCGGGCACTCTACAGCCTCGGCCGCTTCGCGCCGGCCCAGGCGGACTTCAAGATCGCGGTACTGGATCCCGGCCGGCGTCCCGACAAACGCATCTACACGGCTCTTTGGAAGTACCTGGCGGCCCGGCATGCGGGTCAGGACAAGGCGGTGGACGAGTTGCGCCAGGACATGGGCAAGATCGGCGCCCATACCAACAAGGTCCTGGGTCGGACCATCGACCTGTTCGGCCAGGCCTGGCCGGGGCCGGTGGCAGCGCTCTACCTCGGAGATACGGACGAGGCGGCGCTGCGCGTGGCGGCGGACAAGTTGAAGGGCCAGTCCAAGGAAGGGCGCGCCGCCGAGGTCGACTACTACCTGGGCGAACACCTGCTGCTACAGGGCAAGACCGACGCGGCGCGGAAGGCATTCCAAGCGACCATCGCCTCGGACCTGACCAGCTATCTGGAGTACGACTTCGCGCTGGGGCATCTGAAACGGATCGGCGGATAGCGCCACACCGCCGGACGTGGGTTTCCGCCGCGCCGATCACTTACGCCCAGTGCCTCTTGCGCCGGGCCCGGTGCGCCCTTGCGCCAGGAAAGGCGATCTCGGACCATGTCGGCCAGCTGCTTATGCAATTATTCGCGGAGACCACCGACATGACCGACCCCACCACGAGACTGCCGCTGGATGGCATGCGTATCCTCGACCTGTCGACCATGATCGCCGCCCCCATGGCGAGCAGCCTGCTGGCCGATTTCGGTGCCGACGTGGTGAAGATCGAATTGCCGAGCGGCACCGGCGACGGCCTTCGCGACCTGCCGCCCCACAAAGATGGGGCGCCGCTGTGGTGGAAGGTGACCAATCGCAACAAGCGAGGCATGACGCTGGATATCCGAAAGGACGAGGGCAAGGAGCTGTTCCGGAAGTTGCTGCCGCAGTTCGATGTGCTGGTCGAGAATTTCCGCCCGGGAACGCTGGATCGATACGGCTTTCCCTACGAGACGTTGAAACGGATCAACCCCGACCTGGTGGTCCTTCGGGTCAGCGGCTACGGCCAGACCGGTCCGATGGCGCCGCGTCCGGGCTTCGCCCGCATCGCCGAGGCATTCTCGGGCTTCACCTCGCTCTGCGGCAACCCCGAGGGCCCGCCGCTGCACATCGGCTACCCGGTCGCCGACGCCGTCGCCGGCATGTTCGGCGCCATCGGCATCCTGGTCGCGTGCTACCGCCAGAAGACCGACCCGGATGCCAACGGCGAGGAAATCGACGTTTCACTGGTCGAATCCATGCTGCGCATGTTGGAATTTTCGGTCATCGAAGTCGACCAGCTGGGCGTGGCGCGTCAACGCAGCGGCAACCGAAGCCAGTACGCCGGTCCGTCAAATGTCTACAAGACCAGGGACGGCCGGTGGTTCTCCATGAGTGCCTCGGCGCAGTCCGTGTTCAGCCGCCTGGCCCACGCCATCGGCCGGCCGGATCTGCTTCAGAATCCGGACTTCGCCACCAATCCGGCCCGCGTGCAAAACGCGGACGCACTCGATGAGATCGTCGGCGGCTGGATCAGCGAACGCACGCTGGACGAAATTATGGCGGTGCTTGAGGAGCATGGGGTCTCCGGCGGGCCGGTCAATGATGCCCGCGACGTCTACGAGTCCGACCATTTGCGGGTCCGCGGCTCGATCGTCGACGTCGCCGACGCGGAGCTCGGCTCTGTCGCCATGCAGGGCGTCATTCCGGTGATGACCGAAGCGCCCGGCCGGGTCCGCTCGACCGGGCCCATGCACGGCGAGCACAGCGAGGATCTGCTGTCGTCCCTGCTCGGTCTCGACGCCGAAGAGATCGCGGCGCTCCGCCAAAAACAGGTGATCTGACGCGCCCCGGGCGGCCGATCACTTCTCTTCAAATGGCCGGTCAATCGTGCTACGTTGCGCGTCGCTCAAGTCGGCAGGCAGTGAGCGTAAACGGTGTGTGCCCTGGCCCGGTCCGTCTCTCTGGCGGATCGATGGCCGGAAACCAAGCATCCGGGGACGCGCCGCCGAACGAGTTATCCCCACTGAGGCAAGATGGCGACGCGGACTTCCCGGTCGGACACACTGCTGTTTGACGGAGGAACGTCATGCAATTCGGCTACTTCATGAACCAGAACAACAAGGGCCTCGCCAAGCCGTTCCATCAGGTGATGGACGAAACCCGCGCGGCGGCGCAATACATGGACCGGAACGACTGGCACTCGATCTGGTTTACCGAACACCACTTCGGCCACGAGGGCTACGAGGTCTGCCCCAACCCGCTGATGATGAGTTGCGACATCGCCGCGCGGACAGAGCGGCTCCGCATCGGCCAGGCCGCCAACATCATCACCTTCTGGCATCCGCTTAGGGTCGCGGAGGATATCGCCATGCTGGACCACATGTCGGGCGGGCGCACCGAGGTCGCCGTCGGGCGAGGCATTTACGGCCGCGAGGTGATCCAACTGAACGAGGAGGCCGACACCCGCGACCAAGCGAAGAACTACGCCATCTTCGCCGAAGCGCTGGAAATCATGCGGCGCGCCTGGTCGAACGAATTCTTCGAGTTCAAGGGCGAGCACTTCACCTACCCGGTGCCCGACTTCAAGTGGGATCACGCCATGAGCCCGCCGTCGGCCGACTTCATGGATATGGAATCCAAGGAACTGCAGAAGCTGGCGTTGGTGCCGCGCACCCTGCAGCAGCCGACGCCGCCCTTGTGGCAGGTGGTCGATGGCCCGGGCTCGATCAAGTACGCGGCCGAGCATGGGCTCAACGGCATGATGTGGATACCGCCCACGGACAGCCTGGTCTGGCGCTTCGAGCTTTTCCGCGACACCAAATCGGAAGCCGAGGGCCGCGATGTGGAGCTCGGCGAGGGCCTGGCCCTGGTGCGGGATATGTTCTGCACCGAGACCATGGAAGAGGCCGAGCGGCTGGCCGGCGACGGCATCCTGGATTACTTGCGCTGGGTCTGCCACTGGCGCGGCCTCGGCAACCACGTCAACCCGGGTGAGGAACTGCCGGAGACGCCGGGCAAGCTCGACCTGCTGGACTACGACTGGCTACATCCGCGCAACCTGCTGTTCGGCACGCCCGACTACATCTCCGAGAAGATCGAGGAGATGCTGTCGAAGTTGAACATTCAGACCCTGCTGGTCTGGTCCAACTTCCCGGGCGTCGAGCACGACGCGGTCATGCGCTCCATCCAGCTGTTCACGGAGGAGGTCATGCCGCGCTTCAAGGGCAAGGTCCAAATCAAGCAGTCGGCGGCGGAATGAGCGTCGCCGAGGTTATCGACGACGGCTGGCGGGCTCCGGCCCGCCGGCCGGTCGAGCGCCACGGCAGCCTGCGCGACTGGATCGAGGCAGGCACGCACCTTCGGGTCGATGGCCAGGGCCCGGCTCTGGTGCTGATCCACGGGGTCGGTCTGGACCTCGCCATGTGGGACGGCATGGTGCCGTTGCTGGCCCGGGACTACACGGTCGTTCGCTACGACATGCTCGGCCACGGTGCCAGCGCCAAGCCACCGGGGCAGCGTTCGTTGGGCGATTTCCAGCGTCAGTTGACGGCGCTGGTGGACTACCTGGAGATCGAGCGGGCTGCCGTCGTGGGTTTCTCCATGGGGGCGCTGGTGGCGCAGGCCTTTGCGTTGGCCGAACCCGATCGCCTGGCCCGCCTGGTGCTGATGAACGGCGTCTACGACCGACCGCCCCAGGCCCGCGAGGCCGTCGGCGCGCGGCTCGCCCAGGCCGAGGCCGACGGACCGGCCGCCAACGTCGCGCCGGCGCTGGCGCGCTGGTTCACCGACGATTTCGCGAAGACGCGTCCGGAGGTTCTCGCCGGTGTCCGGGCGCGCTTGGAGTCCAACGATAAGCGGGGCTTTCTCGCCGCCTACCGGGTGTTCGCCACGGCGGATGCGGAACTCGCCGGCCGTCTCGGTGACATTTCGGCTCCGACCCTGGTGATGACGGCGGATGGCGACACCGGCTCGACCCCGGTCATGACCGTGGCCATGGCGACGGCCATTCCGGGTGCTCGCTCGACGGTGCTCAAGGACCTCCGCCACATGGCGCCGGTGGAAGCGCCCGACCTGGTGGCTGATCTGCTGAGCGCTTTTCTTTCCGGCCGCGAGCACGCGGCCATCGTTTGAGGTAACGACCATGACCGACCTTCCCCGCTTCCAGCTCTACATCGACGGCGCCTTCACGGATGCCGAGGGCGGCGCCACGTACGAGAGCCTAAGCCCGGCCACGGCGGCGCCTTGGGCCATCATGCCGGCCGCCGGCGAAGGCGATGTGGACCGTGCCGTCGCCGCCGCCCGCCGTGCCTTCAACGAAGGCGACTGGCCGGCCATGACCGCCAGCGCGCGCGGGGCACTGCTCTACAACCTTGCCGACATCCTGGCCGCCCGGGCCGGCGAGCTGGCCGAACTGGAAACCCGGGATACCGGAAAAATCATCCGCGAGACCATGGGCCAGACCGGCTACGCGGCGGCCTACTACCGCTATTTCGCAGGACTTGCCGACAAGATCGAAGGCTCGACGCTGCCCATCGACAAGCCGGACATGGAGGTTTCGACCCGGCGCGAGCCCTTGGGCGTGGTCGCCGCCATCGTGCCGTGGAACTCGCAATTGTTCCTCTCCGCCGTCAAGCTCGGCCCGGCCCTGGCGGCCGGCAACACGGTGGTGCTGAAGGCATCGGAGGACGGCCCGGCGCCGCTGCTGAAGTTCGCCGAACTGATCCAGGAAGCCGGCTTCCCACCCGGCGTCGTCAACATCATCACTGGCATGGGCGAGCCCTGCGGCCGGGCGCTGACCAGCCATCCCGACGTCAACCGCGTCGCCTTCACCGGCGGCCCGGCGACGGCGCGCCGGGTGGTCGAGAACACGGCCAACAACCTGGCCATGACGACGCTGGAACTCGGCGGCAAGTCGCCTGTCGTGGTGTTCGGCGACGCCGATATCGAAAGTGCGACCAACGGTGTCATCGCCGGCATCTTCGGCGCCTCGGGCCAGAGCTGCGTCGCCGGCTCGCGCCTGCTGGTGGAGGCCTCGGTGCATGACGAGATCGTCGATCGGCTGGCCAGCCGCGCGCCGGAGATCGTCCTCGGCGATCCCCTGGATCAGGCGACGGAGATGGGCCCGCTGGCCACCGAGCGCCAGCTGGCGAACATCGAGCGCGTGGTGGCGGCGAGCATCGAGGCCGGCGCCGAGGTGGCGACCGGCGGCGCCCGGCCGAACGAGCTGGCGCCCGGCTGGTATTATCCGCCGACCGTGCTGACCTGCCCCAGCCAAGATCTGCCGGCACCGGCGACGGAACTATTCGGCCCCGTCCTCAGCGTCATCAAGTTCGCCGACGAGGACCAGGCCGTCCAGATGGCCAACGCCACGCCTTATGGGCTGGCGTCGGGCGTGTTCACCCGCAACCTTGCGCGCGGCACCCGGATGACCCGGCGGCTCCGCGCCGGCATCGTCTGGGTCAACACCTACCGTGCCGTCTCGCCAGTCGCCCCCTTCGGCGGATTCGGGCATTCCGGCTACGGCCGCGAAAGTGGCATGGACGCCATCCACGACTACACCCGCACCAAGACCGTCTGGGTCAACGCGTCGGACGAGCCCATGCCGGACCCGTTCGTCATGCGCTGAGGCCGATGAGTGCGATGGGGCGTTCAAACACCGCCGTCCGCTCATCCGGCCTCTGCATCATCTCGGGTTTCCCGGCCCTCTCGGTCCTCTCAGCTCTCGGGGGCGTCTCGGGCCGCCAACGAATAACCCCCTATCCTCAACACGTTATATCGGGTCTTCTTTTTTTCTTGAACACATTATGCATTATGCATAATCTTCATTCATGGACACATCGCCGAGGTTGGAAACGTCACCGTCCGACGCGCCGATCGCGAGCGGGCGCGGGGCGTCCGGCGCGCCGACCGCCAGTAAGAAGGATTGGGTGAAGCGCCGCCTGGTCGAGGATATCCAGCGCGGTCGCTACCGGCCGGGCGACCGGCTGCGCCAGGACCATATCGCGGCGGAACTGGGGACATCGTCGACGCCGGTACGGGAGGCACTGACGGAACTCTGCTCCAGCGGTCTGCTGAGCCGGGAGGCGCATCGCGGCGTGCAAGTGGCGGCGTTGGACGCCATCGGCATTGGCGAGGTCTACCAAGCTCGAAAGATCATCGAGAGCGAGACCGCGCGGCTGGCCTTCCCGCACCTGGGCGCCCAGCACCTGGAGCGGCTCCGCGCCCTCCTCGCGGACATGCGCCTCCTCCTCGACGCCGGCCGCTTCGAGGAACTCTCGGCCGCCGACGAGGCCTTCCACCGCACGATCTTCAAGGCCAGCGGCAACCGCCACCTGGTGGCCGCCGTGGAGACACTCTGGTCCGGCTTCCCACGCTACCTGATGTGGAACCTGGAGGGCCGGCTGGATCGATCGGCCGCCGAGCACGGCTTGATGATTGATGCCCTTGCCGCCGGCGACGCCGATGCCTTTGTCGACGCCGTCGCCGACCATCTGGACAATTCCCTTTCCGCCATTCTGGAACACCTCGCCGCCACCGGCGATACCTGACATCGGAGCACCCCCATGGACACCCACGACAGACAAGAGACCCAACAGCTACGACAGGACGCCGACGACTACCTGGTGCGCTACGGCGGAGATGAGTTCCCGAACCTGTTCCGCTCCGCCAAGGGCACCATCGTCATCGACGACGAAGGCCGCGAGATCCTGGATTTCACCTCCGGCCAGATGTGCGCCACCATCGGCCACAACCATCCGGCCATGATCGCCGCCATGGAGGAAGCCGGGCGCAACGCCGTCCACTTGTTCTCGGGCATGATCCCGGAGGTGGTAGCCAAGCTGGCGCGCCGACTGACCGACTGGGTGCCGAGCCCGCTGAAGAAATCGCTGTTCGTCAATACGGGCAGCGAAAGCAACGAGGCCGCGCTGCGCATGGCCAAGATGCACACTGGCGGCTACGAGGTCATTGCGCTGGGCGGCTCCTGGCACGGCATCACGGGGGCTGCCAGCGGCGCCTCGTTCGCCGGCGAGCGGCGCGGCTACGGCCCGTCACTGCCCGGCAACTACGTCATCCCCGAGCCCAACGCCTACCGCTGCCCAATCCGCCATTGCCGGGACACCTGCGACATGACCTGCATGAAGGTCGGGCTCGATTTCTACGACATGCAATCCCGCGGCGATGGTGCCGCCATCATCGCCGAGCCGATCATTTCCGCCGGCGGCGTCGTGGTGCCGCCCGAGGGCTACTTCGCGGCCCTGAAGAAAGAGGCCGAGGCCCGCGGCCTGCTACTGATCTTCGACGAGGCGCAGACCGCCTTCGGCCGCATCGGCCAGCGCACCGCCGCCGAGCAGCTGGGCGTCGTGCCCGACATCATGTCGCTCTCCAAGACCCTCGGCGGCGGCATTCCGCTGGCCGCCACCGTGACCAGCCAGGCCCTCGAGGAAGACATCCACGCCAAGGGCTATTCCTACTACACCAGCCACGTCGCCGATCCGCTGCCGGCGGCCGTCGGCCTGGCGGTGTTGGACACGCTGGAGAAGGAGAACCTGCTGGAACGCTCCGTCGAGATGGGCACCTACATGCTCGGCCGGTTCGAGGAGTTGCAACAGCGTCACGAATGCATCGGCGATCTGCGCGGCGCCGGGCTGCTCCTGGGCGTCGAACTGGTGGTCGACCGGGAATCCCGCGAGCCCCACCATCTGCTCGGCGAGCTGACCACCAAGCGCTGCTACGAACTGGGCCTCAGCATGAACATCAAGCGGCGCAAGGAGCGCGGCTCGGTGTGGCGCATCGCGCCGCCGCTCACCGTGTCGACCGACGAGATCGACCGCGCCGTCGACATCCTGGATACCGCGCTGAAAGAGAGCCTGGACGAGATCGCCCGCGGCACCTGAGTCTCAGCCATCAATGGCCGGCGGTGGGCGCGCCTTCGCCGCCGTAGCGGGTGGCCAGGTAGCCGATCAGCAGACCGACCAGCGCGCCTTCGGCGGTGAACCAGAACGGCGACGTCAGCAGTCCGTCGGCGCCGAACACGGCGGTCATGAAGCGCCTCATCCAGTCATAGGCGAAGAACACCAGCACGAAGTTCATCCAGGCGCCGATCATCGGCCCCCGGAACCACCAGGGCATGGGCACGTCGAACACTGGATGGCGGTCGAACACGCCGAACACGCCGATGACGGCGCCGACCGTGGTGTACCACAACAGCACGCCCCAGCGGACCAGCCAGTCGGCCTCGGGCATGAACCACGGCATGGCGATCAGGCCGGACAACCCGACCAGAAAACCGACGCCCTTGCCGATGGCGACGCGGGTGAACAGGGATGGTTGGGTTTGCGGAGTTTGCAGGGTTTGCATCGGTTGCATGGTTTGCATGGGCTTCTCCTCGGTCGCCCGCTCGCATCGTGGAGTCTACGCCCCGACAGGGCGGCGCGCCTTGCGCTGGATCAAGCGGTACATCTTGACAGGACCCCCGGGCAGACCCATGACAGTCCGGTATCCGTCCAGCCAGGAGAGCCCGACCGATGATCCACGAACTGCGCATCTACCACTGTGTTCCCGGCCGCCTGCCGGCGCTGTTGAACCGTTTCGAAACGACGACGCTGGCCATCTGGGAGCGCCACGGCATCCGCCAGGCCGGCTTCTGGACCGTCGACATCGGCGAAAGCAACCAGGATCTCTACTACTTCCTGGAATGGGACTCCCTGGCCGATCGCGAGCAGAAATGGGCCGCCTTCCAGTCCGATCCGGAGTGGATCGAAAAGCGCGCCGCCACCGAGGCCGACGGCCCCATCGTCGCCTCCATCACCAACGCCTTCCTGAAGCCGACGGCATTTTCGTCGGTGCAGTGAGGAGGCCGCCATGCGCCAGCACCTGAACTTCCCGGACCTGGTGGAGAACGGCAGCGCGCCGTTTTCGAACATGGTGATGGATGACGACTACGTTCATCTCGCCGGCTTGGTCGCCGCCGACTTCCCGGACGGCCGTCCGGCCGTCGGCGACGTGGCAGCCGAGACGACGGCGGTCATGGATTGCATCGGCCGGATGCTGGACAAAGTCGGCCTCGGCGTCTCCGATATCGTGCGCACGGACGTACACATGGTCGACCTGGATGCCATGTCCGCCATGAACGCGGCCTATGCCGCCTTTTTCCCGAACGGCGACTACCCCGCACGCACGACCACCCAGTCGGCGGCCCTGTTCGGCGGCTGCCAGGTCGAGATCACCTGCGTCGCCCGCAGGCGCGACGGCTGATCGGCGAAACTGACTTAGATCAAGGCTGAATCACTTCGCCTGCGCCATCCTTGAACCTGACAATGGCCATGGAAGGGATTGGCGATGCCTCGTTTCGTCTGGTCCGAGGAATACTCCGTCGGCATCCGCCTGATCGACAACGATCACCGCGGCTTGTTCGACGCCATGAATGACCTCACCGATGCCATCGAGCGCCACGGCTCGGCCGCCGAGGTCGCGCACACCATCCATTACCTGGTGCAGTACGTGAAAGAGCACTTCCAGCGCGAGGAAGGGCTGATGCGGGATTACGGCTACCCCGAGTTCGAGGAGCACAAGCAGAAGCACCGCAAGCTCTCGCGCCAGGTCCATGCCATTCAGAAACTGCACGACGCATCCCCCGAATTGGTCGACCTGACCAAGCTGGTGGAATTCCTGCGCGGCTGGCTGATGCGTCACATCCTGGGCTCGGACATGGACTACGCGCCCTACCTCAAGGGTGACATGGTCCCCGAACCGGCACCGGCAGAGGAAGCGGAAACGGAAGCGGCCGAGAACGGCATGCCGCAACTGGCCCGCCTGACCCTGCAGGTGCCGCCCGACCGGGCCGAGGTCCTGGTGCGTTGCGCCGAGATCCTGCGCGCCGGCGGCAGCACCGCCGATGACCTGGAGGACTTCGCCAGCCCGCTCGCCGCCATGACCCTCGACGACGCAAAGAAGATCGCCGAGTTCGTGCTGGCCTAGAACCCGTAAAGCACCGCCGGATTGTCGACCAGGATGCGACGCTTCAGGTTCGCCTCGGGGGCATAGTCGTCGAGGGCGTCCAGCAGGTCGCCATCGTTGGGCATATTCTCCACCAAGGCGGGATGCGGCCAGTCGGTGCCCCAGACCATGTGTTCGGGTGCCGCCTCGATCAGCGCCCGGGCGAACGGGATGGCGTCGTCATAGGGCGGCCCGGCGGCTGAAATCCGGTAATTGCCCGAAAGCTTGACCCAGGCGAAGCCATCCCGCACCAGGCCGAGCAACGCCTGGAAGCCCGGATGATCAATTCCGTGAGAAACGTTCATATGTCCCATGTGGTCGATCACCACCGGCACCGGCAGGCGGCGGATGACGGGTTCGAGCTCGGTCAGGTCCCGCGCGTCCAGCAGCAGCTGGATGTGCCAGCCCATATCCTTGATGCGCGCCGCCAGCGGTTGCATGGCCTGCATGCCGACGCCGCCGCCGAATAGCACGTTGAGCCGAAGTCCGCGGATGCCGCCGTCGTTCAGCCGCGCCAGTTCCTCGTCCGTGACATCCTCGTCGACCACGCAGACGCCCCGGCAATTCGCCCCGTAGCCGGTGATGGCCTGCACCGTCACCCGGTTGTCCGTGCCATGCACCGACGGCTGCACGATCACCGCACGCTCGATGCCGAGGGCCGCGTGCATGGCCTTGTAGGCCGCCAACGGCGCCGGCGGCGGCGTATACGACCGCTCGGGCACGTAAGGATATTCGTCCTGGTACGCGATGACATGGGAATGGGTGTCGCAAGCCCCCGCCGGCATCTCAAACCTGGGGGCGCGCGTGTCGGGGTCGGGGCCGAGGCAAGGGGTGGTCATGAAATTCTCCAAGTCGTGCGCCGCAGTGCGCACACCATCACTTCGAGCGGCGTTTTAGTGCTGACGCGCTTGGACAACGAATACCTGGACGGTCTCGTCGCCCAAGGACTTGCGTGCCTCCAGGCGGTTCACGCCTTTGATCAGGACGTAGCGGCCCTTATCCGGGCGCACCTGGATGGGCAGCAGATCGTCGTCATCGAGGATGGTTTCGGCGAGCTCGGCGACCCGGTCGGCATCGATCTCCTTGCGCCGCCCGGCGGGCACGTAGATGTCGGTGATCTTCACATCGACGGGTTTCATGCGCGGAATGTCTCCCAGTCCATCTCGGCGTCAGGGTCAATTCCCTGCCCCACCACATTCGGCATCGGCGACTTGAGGCCGGAGCCGCAATTGAATAATACGGCCCGCTCGGCGCGGTCGATGCGGCCGGCCTCCACCGACATGCGCCAGGCCAGCGCGCAGGCGGCACCCTCGGGTCCCAGGTGCAGGCCATCGGTGGCGGTGGCTTGGGCGCGGACGGCTTCGGCCTCGTCGTCATCGACGGCGACGGCGAAACCGTCGGAAGCATAGATGGCGTCCATGATCAGGCGGTCGCCGATGGGCTTCGGCACGCGAACGCCGTGCAGCGTGGTTTCCACCGGGGCCCAAGCCTCGGCCACGTGATCGGCGCCTTCGTCGAAGGCCTTGACGATGGGGCCGCAGCGGGTCGACTGCACGGCGACCATGCGCGGAAGCGGACCGTCGATCCAGCCCATGGTCTTCAGCTCGTCGAACGCCTTCCACATGCCGATCAGGCCGGTGCCGCCGCCGGTCGGATAGAAGATGACGTCGGGCAGATTCCAGGCCATCTGTTCGGCCAGTTCCAGGCCCATCGTCTTTTTGCCCTCAATTCTATAGGGCTCCTTTAGGGTCGAGAGATCAAACCAGTCCATGTGTTCGGTGCCGTCACCGACAACGCGGCCGCAATCGGAGATGATGCCGTCGACGAGGGTCAGGCGGGCGCCCTGGAAGGCGATTTCGGCGAGGGTCACGGGCGGCGCGTCGGCCGGCGCGAAGACGAACGCCTCCATGCCGGCGCGGGCCGCGTAGGCGGCCATGGCGGCGCCGGCGTTGCCGGCCGTCGGCATGGCCAGGCGGGTGGCGCCGAAGGCCTTGGCCAGCGTCACCGCCAGCGCCAGGCCGCGGGCCTTGAAGGTGCCGGTGGGCAGCCGGCCTTCGTCCTTCACCACCACGTTGGCGCCGGCCCAGTTGTCGAGTGTCACCAGCGGGGTCGTGATCTCGCCCAGGCTGACCGGTTCCATGCCGTCCGGCAGTGGCAGCAGTTCCCGCCAGCGCCACATGTCGGCCGGGCGGGCGGCCAGCGCCTGCTTGGTCAGCGTCGCCGCCACCTTCTCCAGGTCATGACGAACCAGGATGGGTGCGCCGGCCGGCGACAGATTCCACGGCCGGTCGGCGGCGAGGCGCTCACCGGTGGCGGAACATTCCAGATGGCTGAGGTAGGGCGACGGAATCATGTTCGTATTCCCGAGTCCTTATCGTTCCCTCAATCGCCGGGCGCGGCTATTCGCCGCTTGGCTACGCGCCATTCGGCGCGGCGCGCGGTCGCGCTTGCCTCCGGCTCCAAGGAGCCTCGGGGATGTTTCCATCTTCCGCAATTTATCACGGAATTGCCACATTCGATCCACTTTCCCGCCACGGGAGCGGGCTCAAATGCCCGTCATGGAAACACCGGAAAGGACGTCGAACGATGACAGCCATGCAGACAGTTAGACAGTTCGTCATCGACGTGGCGGCGGAATTGGGCTTCCGGGTCGGCCATCGCCGGCCGGCACTGGCCCGCATCGCCGTCGATCGGGTTCAGCCCGGAACTCTCCGTTTCTGACTACTCCCACCCCGCCGCGGCTCCCGATCAGGGGGCTCGGGCGGCGGGCTGTCTCTCCCTCATTCCCCCCAAACTCCGGGGCCGCTTAGGCGGTCCCATTTTTTTGACCATCAGGACTGGTCCAGTTGGCGCAGGCCGGCCAGTACCATATCGGCGCGATCATCGGCGCCCGCGTAGGCCATGCAGGCGCGGAACTTGGCTTCCAGATCGCCAGGTGCCAGTGGATTCTCGGGATTGCCCGGCGCCTTCTCGACCTGGCGTTCGAAGCGCCGGCCGTCAGCGGCCACCACTTCGACCACGGCGCCCTCGGGGCCGTCGGCATACTGCTCCTGCGGCTCCGGCAGGGTCGACATGGCGACCTTGTCCATGGCCGTCAGCAGGGCCGGGTCAGTGAGCGTGGCGTCGCTGAGTTCCGCCACCGTGTAGTGACCGTAAGCCAGCAGACAGCCGATGACGAAGGGCAGACAGAACTGCGCTTCGTTGGTGTTCTGCGGCCGGACGAAGGTCAGCTGTATGGCGACCAGCGGCGTGACGCGCGCTTCGACGCGTTCGATGTCGGCACCGGTCAACTTTTCCTCCGCCATGATGGCGGCGACGGCGCTGGCCGCCGCGTGCGTGGCCGAACACGACGGATAGGGCTTGAAGGCGATGCCGGGATCGATCAGGCGCCAAGTCGTGCCCACGGTCACGGCGAGATCGCGGTCGAGGATGCCGTCGTTCATGACCTTCGCCATGCCGGTCGCGTTCTCGAACACATCGGCGGGTGCCGAGGCGCCGGCGGCGGCCAGCGAGGCGGCGATGACGCCGAGTTCAGCGGTGCGGCCCGAGAGGATCGGCTTGGCATGCGTGCCTAGTACCGCCCGCATCATGCCTGACTGGCTGGCCGCGTGGCCGATGGCGCACGTCGTCTGTGCCGCGTCCATTCCCATGACCCGGGCCACCCCGGCAGCCGCGCCCACTGCGCCCAGCACGCCGGTCGGCCACCAGCCCCTGAAGTAGAGCGCATCGCCGAAAGCGTCACCCAGCGCGTAACTGATCTCGACCCCGGCAATGAAGGCGGCGAGGGCGTCCTTGCCCTCGGCCCCCGTCGCCTCGGCCATGGCCAGCACGGCGGGCGCGACGGCGGCCGTGCCGTGCACAACGCCGGCGTAACTGGTGTCGTCGAAGTCCAGCGCATGGGCGGCGGTGCCGTTCAGCAGTGCCGCCGCCGGGATCGGAAATTCCCCGTCCACCCCCCAGGCGGCCAGCGGGCCCTCGCCATAGAGATGCGTCACCAGGTCCCAGACCGCGGCGTAGGACGGCGTTTTCGTGCCGGCGAAGGCGGCACCCAGGGTGTCCATCAGGCAATCCTTGGCGACGGCGCGCGCCGGCTCCGGCACGGCATCGATCTTCAGGCCAGAAGCCCAAGTTCCCAGGTGTTCGGCGATGGTCGGGTCGGTCATGATTTCTCGGTTCCTTAAGGCATGCGTGGTTCGAACGGTTGCAGCGCGGTATCGCCGCCGCCGCCTGTCACCAGCAGATGGTTCGGCGGTACGGTTTCCCAATCGATGGCGTCATCATCAAGCGGCTCCGAAACCACGATCAAGTGACCCTTCCGCGCCTGCCAGTAGAGGCTCGGCGGTTCCGGGTTGTTGGAATATCTGAGCGCATAGCCGGTCTCGCCGTCGCTCAGCATGGCGGTCATGCGGAACGGGTCGGCCACGCCGGCGTCGGCCATGACACCCGTGACCTCGGCCACGGTGGCTTCCAGGGCCGCTGCGGGATCGTCATCGAGGCCGTGGCGGGACAGCAAGTAGAAGAACAGTTCGCTATCCGTGGTGCCCCGCCGTTCGGTATAGACGGCGTCCGGGATCAAGGCCTCCAGCCGCCGGCGCACGCGAGCGTAACCGCCGATCATGCCGTTGTGCATGAACAACCAGCGGCCGTGGCGGAAGGGATGGCAGTTGACGCGCGAGGTCTCGGTGCCGGTGGAGGCGCGCACGTGCGCCATGAAGAAAGAGGACTGTATCTGGCGGGCCAGGTTGCGCAGGTTCGAATCGTTCCACGCCGGCAGCACTTCCCGATAGAGCCCCGGCTCGTCGCGGGCACCGTACCAGCCGAGACCGAAACCGTCGCCGTTGGTGGTGACGTGGCCGTGCGTCGAATGCAGGCTTTGCTCGACCAGGGAATGCTCGGTCTCGAACAGCAGTTCGTCGAGGAACACCTCCTCGCCCATGTAGGCCAGCCAGCGACACATCCAGATGCTCTCCCAACGGCTCGCGTTCTGGTGCGAAGTTTCGGGCAAATCCCGCCCGCGCGCAATCGCCGGTCTTTGAAAACCCGGTGCGCGCCGCTACGGTTCCAGGCAACGCGCACCAGGGAGGCTTCCATGAACGAACAACATGTCGATATCACCACCGCCGACGGCAGCATGTCGACCTTCACCTGTTGGCCGGATGGCGACGGGAACGGCGACGGGCCCTACCCGGTCATCGTCTTCTACATGGACGCCCCGGCCGTCCGCGAGGAGCTTTACGATATGGCCCGGCGCAAGGCGGAAGCCGGCTACTACGTCATCCTGCCGGACCTGTTCTACCGCTTCGGCATCATCCGCTTCCCGTTCCGCGACGCCAACACGCGCGTCATCTGGGGAGCCTGCATGGCCAATCTCTCGAACGCCCAGGTGATGGACGACACGCGGGCGCTGTTGGATTTCCTGAAGGATGAGCCGGCGGCCAAGGACGGCCCCATGGCCAGTATCGGATACTGCATGAGCGGGCGCTTCGTTACCGCCGCCGCAGCCACGTACCCGGACGTATTCGTCGCCAACGCGTCGCTTTACGGCGTCGGCATCGTTACCTCGAAGGACGACTCGGCGCATTTCGGCGTGCCCGACATCACCGGCGAGATGTATTACGCCTTCGCCGAGACCGACGGCACGGTGCCCGACTACGTCATCCCGACCCTGAAATCGCGCCTTGAGGAGCACGGCACCGACCATGTGCTGGAAGTCTTCCCCGGCACCGAACACGGCTTCAGCTTTCCGTCGCGCGATGTCTACAACGAAGCCGCGGCGGAAAAGGCCCACGCGCACTTCATGGACATGTGCGCGCGCCGGCTGGGGGACTGACGAGAGGTGCTATCGCAGCTCATCCAGGTGCTCGACCTGGTCGGCGTCGCCGTGTTCGCCGCGTCGGGTGCGCTGGTGGCCAGCCGCAAGGAGATGGACATCATCGGCTTCGGCGTGTTGGCGACGCTGACCGGCATCGGCGGCGGCACCCTGCGTGACCTGATCCTCGACCGGCCGGTGTTCTGGATCGCCGACCAAACATACCTGGTCGTCTGCCTGGCGATCGCAGGGCTTCTCTACGTGACCGCCCACCTGGTGCAGCGGCGCTACGTGGTGCTGATCTGGATGGACGCGCTGGGTCTAGCCGCCTACGGCGTGCTCGGCGCACACATCGCCGCGGCCGCCGGGACCGGCATTTTTCCGGCGCTCGCCATGGGCGTCATGACGGCGACCTTCGGCGGCGTCATCCGCGACGTGGTCAGCCAGGAGGCGCCACTCTTCCTGAATCAGGAAATCTATGCCACAGCCGCACTGGCGGCGGCCATGGTCTACCTCGCCGGCATCGGCTTGGGCCTGGCGCCGCCGCTAGCGGCAGCGGTCGGCATCGGCATCGGATTTGTCATCAGGGCCGGCGCCATCGCCCGCGGCTGGCACCTGCCGCGCTATCGGCCACGGCCGGGACGGACCTACGAATAGTCAACCACCGGTGGCGTCCGCCACGATGGCGGCAATGGCGGTGGCGGCGAAGCGGGCTTCGGGGGGATCGGCGCGCGACGTCAGCACGATCGGCACCTTGGCCCCCATGACGACGCCGGCGGCCAGGCCGGAGCGGAAATAGACCAGCATCTTGAACAGTCCATTGCCCATTTCGATGTTGGGCACGGCCAGTATATCGGCTTGGCCGGCAACCGGGTCGTCCATGCCTTTGACGCGGACCGCGGCGGGTGAAACGGCGAGGTCGAAGGACAAGGGACCACTGATCAGTGCCCCTGTTACTTCGCCAGCCTGGGCACGACGAACCACAGCGGCGGCGGTGACGCTGGTGGGCATGCTGTCGATCACCGATTCCGTGCCAGACAGCAAGGCCACCTTGGGTTCCGCATGGCCAAGGGCGTGCGCCATGTCGACGGCGTTGTTGACGATATGAACCAGGGTATCTTCGTTGGGGGCCACGTTGACGGCGCCGTCGGTGATCATCAGCGCCCGGTCGGATCCCGGAACCGTCATGTGGAAGATGTGACTTAGCCGACGGCCAGTGCGGAGCCCGGTCTCGCGTGCCACCACGGGGGCCATCAGGGAATCGGTATGCACCTGCCCCTTCATCAGGGCCCGCACCTCGTCGCCGCGCGCCAGCGCCACGGCGGTCTCGGGGGCCTTGGTTTCACCGGGCGCGTCAACCACGCGCACATCCGAAATGTCCCAGCCAATCTCACGGGCGGCCGTGCCGATATCACCGGCGTCGCCGATCAGCACAGGCTCGATCAGGCCCGCTTCCGTCCCTTGGCGGGCGCTCTCCAGTGGCACCGGATGGTCGGCACCGACCACTGCCATGGCGACGCGCGGCGTGTTTCGAGCGCGTTCGAGAAGGTGGGCCGGAACCTCGAAAGGAGTGTCGCTTAACATGGCAGTGGCTTCCTTGCTGGCGAATTTGGTCGGTAACGCGAAAAGGCCGGGAGACGACGTGCCCCCCGGCCCTTTATAGCGTGTCGTGCTGGCCCCGTCAGACGCCGGATTGTGGCCGCATATCGTTGGGGTCGATGCCGGCGACCTCGACCGGCGTGGTCATGGCGTCGCGGCGGAAGGGCTCGCCCAGTTCCTGGTTGAGCACCACCTCGATGAAGGTCTTCACGCCGTCCTTCTGGGCCGCGCAAGCTTCCTTCAAGGCGGCAGTCAGGTCGGCCTGGTTGCGGACCTCGACACCTTTGAAGCCACAGCCGTTGGCGACCTTGGCGTAACTCAGGTTGGGGTCGAGCTCGGTGCCGACGAAGTTGTCGTGGTACCAGAGGATGGTGTTGCGCTTTTCGGCGCCCCACTGGTAATTGCGGAAGATCACCATGGTGAAGCCGGGCCACTGTTCGCGGCCGACGGACGACATCTCGTTCATGCTGATGCCGAAGGCACCGTCACCGGCGAAGCCCACGACCGGCGTGTCCGGGTTGCCGATCTTGGCGCCGAGGATCGACGGGAAGGCATAGCCGCAGGGGCCGAACAGGCCCGGCGCCAGGTACTTCCGGCCAGCCTCGAACGTCGGATAGGCATTGCCGATGGCGCAGTTGTTGCCGATGTCGCTGGAGATGATGGCTTCCTTCGGCAGGCCGTCCTGGATGGCGCGCCAGGCCTGGCGCGGGGTCATGTGGTCCGGCTCGCGGCTGACGCAGTCGGCGTTCCAGGTGGTGCCGGGATCATCTTCTTCGTGGTCCAGGCTCGACAGGGTCTGCAGCCAGGCCGATTTCAACTGGTGAATGGCCGCCTTACGCTCTTCGCGGCCATCGTTGCCGGCGCTGTCGGAAAGGTTCTCCAGGATTTGCCGAGCCACCTGCTTGGCATCGCCGCAGACGCCGACCGCGACCTTCTTGGTCAGGCCGATGCGATCGGGGTTGATGTCGACCTGGATGACCTTGGCGTCCTGGGGCCAGTAGTCGATGCCGTAGCCGGGCAGGGTCGAGAACGGATTGAGACGGGTGCCGAGCGCCAGCACCACGTCGGCCTGGGCGATCAGCTTCATGGCCGCTTGTGATCCGTTGTAGCCGAGCGGGCCGGCCGCCAGCGGGTGGCTGCCGGGGAAGCTGTCGTTGTGCTGGTAGCCGCTGCACACCGGCGCATCCAGGCGTTCGGCCAGGGCCGCACAATCCGGAATGGCACCGCCGATGACGACGCCGGCACCGGAAACGATGACCGGGAACTTGGCATTGGACAGTAGTTCGGCGGCCTCGGCGATGGCGGTGGCGCCGCCGCCCGGGCGTTCGAAGCGAACGATCTGCGGCAGGTCGACGTCGATCACCACGGTCCAGAAATCACGCGGCACGTTGATCTGTGCCGGGGCGGAGCCTCGGATTGCCTGCTCAATGACCCGGTTCAAGACCTCTGGAATGCGGTGCGCGGCGCGCACTTCTTCCTGATAGCAGACCATGTCCCGGAAGAGCGCCATCTGCTCGACTTCCTGAAAACCGCCCTGGCCCATGGTCTTGTTGGCCGCCTGCGGCGTCACCAGAAGCATCGGCGTGTGGTTCCAGTAGGCGGTCTTGATCGGCGTCACGAAGCCGGTGATGCCGGGACCGTTCTGGCCGATGGCCATGCCGATCTTGCCGGTGGAGCGGGTGAAGCCGTCGCAAACCATGCCGGCGTTGGTTTCGTGGGCACAATCCCAGAACGTAATGCCGGCTTTCGGGAACAGGTCCGAGATCGGCATCATGGCCGAGCCGATAATACCAAACCCATGCTCGATGCCGTGCATCTGCAGGACCTTCACGAAGGCTTCTTCAGTGGTCATCTTGGTCATCGCATCTCTCCATTCGGACCCGCCTCGGGGCGGATCATTTGTTCCGGCAAGTCCCATTATTGAGACGATAAATCTTAATAACGAGACGATTCCGGAACATGACGTTGTTTCGTTCAGCTGTCAAGTTTCAAGACAACTTATCCCGAAAAATGACATTTTGTCGCATTCTTCAACCACCCATGGCCTTCATCGGGTCCACGTAGTCGTAGCCCAGATCGCGCGCCACGGCCTCGTAGGTGACGTCTCCGTGGTGCACGTTGAGGCCGGCCAGCAGGTGCGCATCGGCAGCCAGCGCCGCCTTGTAGCCCTTGTCGGCAATGGCCAGCGTGAACGGCAGGGTGACGTTGTTGAGCGCGTAGGTGGATGTGTGCGAAACCGCCCCCGGCATGTTGGCGACGCAGTAGTGGACCACCTCGTCGATGACGTAGGTCGGATCGGAGTGCGTAGTTGCCTTCGAGGTTTCGAAGCAGCCGCCCTGGTCGATGGCCACGTCCACCAGTACCGAGCCCGGCTTCATATCGGCCACGTGCTGGCGATTGACCAGGCGCGGCGCCGCCGCCCCGGGTACCAACACCGCCCCGATCACCAGATCGGCGGCCAGCACCTCTTCCTCGATAGCCAGGGCCGTCGAGTAGATGGTCTTGATGGACTGGCCGAAGCGCACCACAAGCGCCCGCATGGTATCCACGTTGCGGTCCAGGATGGTGACGTCGGCGCCCAGGCCGACGGCCATGTAGGCGGCGTTTTCGCCGACCACGCCGCCGCCGATGATGACCACCTTGGCCGGCGCCACGCCGGGCACGCCGCCCAGCAGCACGCCGCGGCCGCCGGCTTCCTTCTCCAGGCAATGCGCGCCGGCCTGGATCGACATGCGGCCGGCGACCTGAGACATGGGGGCCAGCAGCGGCAGGCCGCCCGCCACATCGGTCACCGTCTCGTAGGCAATGCAGACGGCGCCCGAATCCACCAGGTCCTTGGTCTGCTCGGGGTCCGGCGCCAGGTGCAGGTAGGTGAACAGAATCTGGCCCTCGCGCAGCATCTTGCGCTCGCCCGCCTGCGGCTCCTTCACCTTGACGATCATGTCGGCGCTGGCGAACACCTCCTGGGCCGTGTCGACGACCTTGGCGCCGATACCGGCATAGACGTCATCGGCGGCGCCGATACCGCTGCCGGCATTGGTTTCGACCATCACTTCGTGGCCGTGGTGGATGGCTTCGCGCACGCTGGTCGGCGTCATGCCGACCCGGTATTCGTGGTTTTTGATCTCCTTGGGGACACCGATAAGCATCGCCGTGATTCCTTCTGGTTGGCGGGTTGGCGCTGCGGCCGGGGTGGCAGGCAGCGCGCCGGGGAAACAAAAAAAGACGGAAGCACGGGCCGCCGCAACGGGCCGCCCGTGCCCCCTGAATTAGGGAAGAACCAGGGCCGCACAATGCGCTTACCCATGCTACCCGGGAAGAGCCAGATGAGCGCTTTCCATCGGGCCAGACGCGGGGTCGTCAGCTAGCGCGAAAGCTCCTTGATCAGGCCGGCGATGATCTCGATGCCGGGCTCGATGCGCTCCACATCGATGGAGGAGAAACCGAGGCGGAAGAAATTGCGCGGCGGCTCGTCGCCGGCGAACATCAGGCGGCCGGGCTCTATCAGCACGCCCTCCTCGCGGGCCCGCGCGGTCAGCACATCCGAGTCCAGGCCGTCGGGCCCGCGCACCCAGAAGCTGGTGCCACCAAAGCTGGGCGGACGGGCGGCGTCCGGCAGGTGGCGCCCCAGCGCCTCGCCCATGCGCTGCCAGCGCTCCTTGTAGGCCCGGTTGAGCCGATGGATCAGCGCATCGTGGTGGCCGAGCGACAGGAACAGCGCCGCCGTGCGCTGGTTGTTGGTCGGCGGGTGGCGCAGCATCAGGCGCCTGAGCGCACGGGCCTCGCGGATCATGTCCTTGGGGCCGACCATGAAGCCGAGGCGCAAGCCCGGGAAGAGCGTCTTCGACAGGCTGCCGATGTAGATCACCCGGTCATTGCGATCGAGCGACTTCAGCGCCGGGGTTGGCGCCGAGAGATAATTGGTCTCGAACTCGTAGTCGTCTTCCAGGATGACGAAATCGTCGTCAACGGCCCGCGCGAGCAACGCCTGGCGGCGTTCCATGGGCAGGGTCGACGTGGTCGGGAACTGATGCGACGGCGTGACATAGAGGTAATCGCAGGGGGCCAGTCGGTCGTCCACCGGCAATCCCGCATCGTCGACCGGAATAAAGTCGAGCCGGTCGGTGCGCAGCATGAAGATGTGGCGAACGTCCGGATAGCCCGGGTCCTCCAGCGCCACCCGATGGTCCGGCGTGATCAACTGACTGGCAATCAGGTAGAGAGCATTCTGGGCACCCAGTGTGATCAGGATTTCGTCCGGCGAGGCGTGGATGCCGCGGCGCGGCAGGATGCGACTCCTGATCTGGTCCACCAGCATGTCGTCGTCGCGCGAATAGGCGTCGCGGGTCCAGGCGTCCATCCATTTGCGGCCAAGCGCCTGGCGGTTGCATTCCCGCCAGGCGGTGATAGGGAACAGGGTCTGGTCGACCTGGCCGTAGATGAACGGGTACGGGTAGCTCGGCCAATCGATGGGTTTCTCGAAACTCTCCAACTGGCCCGGCCGGACACGAAATCGCGTCGCCCAATCCGGCGCGGATTTGATGCGCTCGCCGTCACTGTCGGCGCTGGGCATGCGCTGGGTGTCGATCTCGTCGTTGACGTAGATACCCGAGCGCTCACGCGCCACCAGGAAGCCGTCGGCGACCAGTTCCTGATAGGCCAGCACCACCGTGTTACGCGACACCCCCAGCACCTTGGCCATGCGGCGGCTCGACGGCAGCGCCTCGCCGCCGGCCAGCTGGCCGTCGAGGATGGCCGAAACCAGCATTTCGCGAATACGGGACTGGATACTCGTGCGCGGGTCATCCGCAAGGTGGAACAGGGATTCGCGCACGATGACCTCTCGTCCTGGCCTCACGCATAAATTCGTTCTGGCCCTATGGCCCGGGCCGGCGGACGGCTAGGATAGCGGTAATGAAAACGGGGCCACAAGTGCGCGCTGGCCCTGGTTTTCGGCTGCGCGGTCCAAACCGCCTGATCTTTTGTAGAATCCCAAGGGAGTAACGCCCATGCAGTTCACCGCCAACAACCTCGAACAGCACTGGATGCCGTTCACCGCCAACCGCGATTTCAAGGCCGACCCGCGCATTATCGTCAAGGGCGAGGGTGCGTGGTTCACCGACCACAAGGGCGGCAAGGTGCTCGATGGTTCATCCGGCCTGTTCTGCGTTCCCTTGGGCCACGGCCGCAGGGAAATCGCCGACGCCGTGCATCAGCAGCTGCTGGAGAACGACTACGCGCCGCCCTTCGGCACCGCGACGCCGGGTTCGTTCGAACTGGCGCAGCTGGTCGCCCGCATCACCCCGGATCCGATCAACCACGTCTTCTTCACCAATTCGGGTTCCGAATCCATCGACACGGCGCTGAAGATGGTGATGGCCTACCACCGGGCGCGCGGCGAGGGTCAGCGCACCCGCTTCGTCTCGCGCGAGCGCGCCTACCACGGCGTCAACATCGGCGGCGTCAGCCTCAGCGGCATGGTCAAGAACCGCGAGACCTTCTCCGGTGTCATCCCGGGCGTGGTCTGCATGCGCCATACCTGGTCTCCCGAGCAGCGCTTCACCGTCGGCCAGCCGGAAACCGGCGCCGAGATGGCGGACGACCTGCAGCGCTTCTGCGAGACCTATGGCGGCACCACCATCGCCGCCGTCTTCGTCGAGCCCATCGCCGGGTCCACCGGCTGCCTGGTGCCGCCCAAGGGCTACCTGGAGCGGCTGCGCGAAATCTGCGACCAGCACGGCATCCTGCTGGTCTTCGACGAGGTCATCTGCGGTTTTGGCCGCCTGGGCCACAACTTCGGCAGCCAAGCCTTCGACGTGACGCCGGACATCATGACCATGGCCAAGGCCCTGACCAATGGCTGCCAGCCCATGGGCGCGGTTGCCGTCAAGGACGAGATCTACGAAACCATCACCGAGGCCGCGCCCGAGGACGCCATCGAGTTCTTCCACGGCTACACCTACTCGGGCCATCCGGCCGCCTGCGCCGCCGGCATCGCGACGCAGAAGATCTACGCGGAAGAGGGCTCGTTCGAGAAGGCCGGAAAACTGGCCGAATATTTCCTCGAGAAGATCTACAGCCTGCAGTCGGAAGACGGCGTCTACGACATCCGCGGCTATGGCCTGATGGCCAACGTGGAGCTGGTGCCCGGCGATGCCCCCGGGGCGCGCGGCGTCGAATTCCAGAAGCGGCTTTTCTGGAACGGACTGCACGTCAAATTCACCGGCGACAACGGCATCATCGCGCCGCCGTTCATCGCCACCCACGAAGAGATCGACAGTATCGTCGATGCCTTCCGCGAGACCTTGAAGGACGTCTGACGGGCGGCCTCCGCTTTCGCATCACGCCATTCACGGGCCGCCCCTTGGCCAACAGGGGGCGGCCCGTTAACGTTCGGGCCGGAACCGCAACAACAACCGGGCCCCAGCCATGAATATCCTGATCGCCAAGGGCGTCACGCTGATCAAGCTGACGGAAGAGCACGTGGCCGCCGTGCAGGAAGCGGCCGGCCACAATGCCGTCGTCAAGGTCGCCGAAATCGATGATGTGACGCCGGAATTGGCGGCCGACGCCGAGGTCATCTTCGGCACCGTCAACGCGGATGTCTTCGGCTGGGCGCCCGAGCTGAAATGGATGCAGTCCGCCGGATCGGGCGTCGACAAGCTGTTGTTCCCGGCGATGATGGAAAGCGACGTGGTGCTGACCTGTGAGAAGGGCGCGGTCGGCTCGCACCTGGCCGACCACGCCATGGGCCTTTTGCTGGCCATCACCCGACAGATCGCCTCGGCCGTGCGTGACGGCCGCGACAGTTGGGCCAACCGGGTCGGATACCGGCACAAGGAGTTCGAACTTACCGGCAAGACCATGGGCATCCTGGGTTTCGGCTCCACCGGCCGCCATATCGCCAGGCGCGCGGCTGCCTTCGGCATGACCGTCCGCGCCATTGATGCCTACAACTTCACCTCATCGGATGAGGTCGCCAAGGTGGAGCCGATCGAGAACCTGGCCGATGTGCTGGCGGCATCCGACGTCATCGCCCTCGGCCTCGCCCATACGCCGAAGACCCGCCATATCCTCAACGACGATACCTTCGGCCAGATGAAAGCGGGCGCCATCGTGGTCAACGTCTGCCGGGGCGAGCTGATCGACCCCGACGCCCTTTGCCGCGTCCTTGATTCAGGGCACTTGGGCGGTGCCGGCCTCGACGTTACCCATGTGGAACCGCTGCCCGAGGACAGCCCGCTCTGGGACTACGCCAACGTCGTGCTGACCCCCCACACGGCCGGCGCCAGCCAGTTCCGCGCCGAGCGCAACATCGAGCGCTTCATCGACAACCTCGGCCGCTACCGCCGCGGCGAGGAACTCCTGGGCCTGGTGGACAAGCAGGAGGGGTTCTAAGCCGCGGGAAAGTTCCGCAAGCGCCGACCGCGACTTGGCGGAGGTCGAACGACCAGCCATCGAACCGCTTGTTCCAATTAATCCGCGCGGGATTGTGCAGATCACAGTGTGCTAATATATCCCTCACTCAATATATTGACGCGAGCAAGGGGGGAACGGACATGACGGCGGCAGATAAGTTAGGTGGCTATGCGACGGGATTCGGGGAACTGAACGCGGACACATTGGTTGCGAATGTGACCGACGACTACAAACTTCTCGATAAGGACGGAAAGATCTATGGCAAGGATGATCTTCCTGGTTACATCGCGGAGCTCAGAAAGCTTGCGGACGAGATGGTCATTACCGAAGTCGTCGTCGATGGGGGGACGGCGTGGTGCAAGTGGCAAGTCGGCGATATCGTCGGCGCCGGCATGATTACGTTCGGCGACGACGGCGTATCGCAGGAACAGCTGTACTACGCCTAAGCCTCAAGCGAACTCGGGTGATCAGACAACGGGCGACGTGTGACCGAGCGCTCATTCGCGATCAGGTTTCGTCCGCCGCCCGCAGTATCCGCGTCACCCCGCCCCGCCCCTCTCCCGCGCACCATTGTCGGTAACCGCCAAGGCCGCGGTTGTTGTATTCACGGTCGGCGGCGACGATGGCCTTGAGGCGGAGTTTCTTGAGATGCGCGGCAGCGAGGCCCGACCGCGCGGCCAGGCGGTCGCGGGCGGCATGGAAGGCCTGGCGCACGCGGGGCGTCAGCAGGCCGCACTGGGCCGCCACTTCATGGTCGTAGATGAGGGCGGAGTAGGCATCGCCCGGCTCGGCGCGGGCCGGAGCGACGGCGAGGACGGCCGCGAACAGAACCAGCGCCGCCCACCTCACTCCTCGAGCAGCTTGGAAAAGAACTCGCCGATGACCTCTTCCTTGGTGTCCAGCGAGACGTCGGCGACCTCGTCCCTGGGGCCGATCTTGCGCCATTCGATCTTCCAGTAGAGTTCGTCCTCGAGCCTGAGGATATCGGCGAAGGGCTGATAGAAATCGATGTCGTAGTAGGCCGTGGCGGTGCCCGCCGTCTGGTCGCCTGTCGGCGGCTCCGGCGCCAGGTCGCCGTAGGCCTTGAACACGGCATGGCCGCAGCCGGCACCTTGGTCGTTGAACAGATGGACGATGATCGAGGCCTTGGGCTGCTCGCCGGTGCGCTTGTTCAGCACCTGCACCGAATAGCGTTCGATCTTGTGCACGGTGACGGCCATGGCTGGTTTTCTCCCCTCGGTTCTAGGCCGTTGCCGACGCGGCGTCGTCGAGTTCGACCTTGACCTTCATCATCTTGGCCTCGGCCTTGGCGCGCTCTGCCTCGGCCTCTTCGCGGCGCGTCTTGATCTCGTAGATGACGGCCCCGGTCAGCGTGATGCCGATGATGACGACCGCCAGCGCCGAGATTTCCGGATTGACGCCGAAGCGCGCCAGACCGGCCAGCTCGGTGACCAGCGTGCCCTTCGAGACCATGGTGAAGATGGTGGTGTTGTAGTTCTCGAACGACGTCAGGAAGGCCAGCACCACCGACGACAGGATGGCCGGCTTGAGGAACGGGATCAGCACCTTCCAGAACACTTGTGTGTGCGTCGCGCCCAGGTCCAGCGCCGCTTCCTCCTGCGTGCGGTCGAAGCGCTGCAGGCGGGCGATGAAGACCAGCATGCAATAGGCCGAGATGAAGGTGGACTGGCCGACGATGGTCAGGAAGAAGGGATCGTTGGTGGTCTCGTAGTCGAAGCCCACCAGTTCGCCGAAGCGGTCCCAGAAGATCACCGTCGAGATGCCCAGGATGACCCCTGGCACCAGCACCGGCGACACCACGATGGTGTAGTACAAGGGCCGCATCCGGTCGGGCACCTGCATCAGCATGATGGCCCCCGCCAGACCAATCGGCACGCTGAGCGCCACCACCCCGGCGCCGACCCAGAGGCTGTTGACCAGGCCGGTGATGATCTTGTCGTTGTCCGCCAGGTCGGCGAACCAGTGCACCGTAAAGCCCTCCCACGGCGTGATGGTGGGGTAGCTTGAGGTGTTGAAGGCGGACGCCGACATGATGATCAGCGGGCCGAACAAGTAGGTGAAGAACAGCACGATGTAGCCGCGCATCACCCATTTACGGATATCGTTGGAGCTCATCGTCCGGCGATCTCCCCGAGGCCGACCTTGAACACCCGCATCATGATGCGCACGAAGATGATGCAGGCGATCAGGAGGACGAAGGCATAGGCCGAACCCTGCGGCCAGTTCCCGCCCGTGTTGTACCATTGGTAGATGATCTGCGTGAACCACAGGCTCGATGGCCCACCCAGGATGTTGGGCGCCGCCAAGGCCCCGGCCGACAGCATGAAGACCATGGTGCAGCCGCTGGCAATACCCGGCTTTGCGTAAGGCATGACGACACGCAGGTGGATGCGGAACCACGACGCTCCCAGGTCCCGGGCCGCCTCGATCTGGTTGTGGTCCAGGCTCTCGATGGCGTTATAGAGGGGGAAGATCATCAGCAGGATGTAGGCGTAGGTGAGGCCGGTGAACAGCGCCACGTCGGCCTTGAAGAAGTCGAACGGCGTGTCCCAGAGGCCGAGGCCCATCATCGCGACATTGAGGATGCCCTGCTGCGCGAAGATCAGCTTGAAGGCGAAGGCGCGCAGGATTTCGTTGACCCAGAACGGCATCAAAAGGCACAGGAACAGCAAGCGCTGGTGCTTGCCCGCCACCGACTGGGCCATGAAATAGGCGATCGGATAGCAAAGCGCGAAATCGATCACGGTGACGATGACGCTGGCGAAGATGGTCTTGGTGAAGACCGCCAGATGCAGCCAGTTGAACAGGTCCTCGTCGCCTTTGCGGCCGAACAACAGGTATTCGTAGTTCTTCAGCGTGTAGACGTCGTCCGGCCCGCCGTAATCCGCCGGCGGCAGATTGAAGCGGAACGAGAAGTCCAGCATGTAGAGCTGCGGCAGCACGATCATGAAGACCATCCAGCCGGCCGAGAAGAAGATCAGGTAGCCGGAAATGACGATGCCGTTCTTCTTCACGAAGTCGATGGCATTGACGCTGGCGAACCACTTGCCGGCTTCCTTCTGGACGTAGGGCGCGATCACCAGCGCCGCCACCAGGGCCAGGAAGACCTCCCAGAAGCCCAGACCCTCGACCTTCGGCGGCGGCGCCGGAGCGACGGCCTCCGGCGAGGCGATGATCAGCTTCAGTTCGTTCTGGCCCGGCGCCAGGCGCGGCAGGTTCTCCGGATTGGTGATGGTGATGTTGAGCCCGGCGCCCGACTTGTGGGACGGCGCCGGGGCGGCCGGTGCCGGAGGTGTCGGGACACCGCTGCCCGGAAGCTGCGGCGCGATGCCGCTGGAAGAGCCGCCGGCACTAGGAAGCTGCGGCGAAATACCACTAGAGGACCCACCGGCACTAGGAAGCTGTGGCGTGATGCCGCCCGAAGAACCGCCGGTACTTGGCAGTTGCGGCGCGATGACGGAACCTCCGGCGCTTGGCAGTTTCGGCGCGATCTGGATTTGCGCGACCTCAATCAAAGAGGCCGGCGCTTGGGCCGGTCCGTCTTCGTTGGGGCCGGCTTTATTCATCGGCCATCTCCCCGTAGGGCAGCGCGATGCCGCGGTCCGGGTTGAAGGTCACGCGCACAGGCTCGCCGGGGGCCGGGAAGTCCAACTCGCCGTCATTGCTAACGGCGAGCTTGAGGTCCTTCTCCTCGTCCTCGCCGGCCATGAAGACATGCATGAAGCTGCCTTCGAACTCTTCCTTCAGGATGGTTGTCTCGAAGACGTTCTCGGTGGTGTCGCTTTTGGCGACGTGCAGGTTCTCTGGCCTGACGAACAGCAGCGCGTCGTCGCCTTCCTTGAGACCCTGGCGGTTGACGCCGCGCAGGGGGCCGAAGTGGCTGTCGATCACCGCGTGGCCGTTGTCGGCCTTGGCGACGGTGCCGCGGAACGGATTGTTCTCGCCGACGAACGACGCCACGAAGGAGGTCGACGGGTAGTTGTAGATCTCTGAGCCATCGCCGATTTGCTGCACGATGCCGGCCGACATGACGGCGATGCGGTCCGACATGGTCAGCGCTTCGCCCTGGTCGTGGGTGATGTAGATGAAGGTGATGCCGACGCGCCGCTGGATGGTGCGAAGCTCGGTCCGCATGTGCTGGCGCAGCTTCAAATCGAGTGCCGACAAGGGTTCGTCCAACAACAGCACTTCCGGCTCGACGGCGAGTGCCCTGGCAATGGCGACGCGCTGGCGCTGGCCGCCGGAAAGCTCCGACACCATCTTGTCGCCCTGGCCGGGCAGCGCAATCAGGTTCAAAAGCTCATCGGCCCGGCGCCGGCGCTCGTTGTATTTGATGCCCCGCACCTCCAGGCCGAAGGCGATGTTGTCGGCCACGGTCATCAGCGGGAACAGCGCCAGGTTCTGGAAGATCAACGCCGTCGGCCGCTGGTTGGGGCCTGAGCCCGTGACGTCCTTGGAACCGATGCGGATGGTGCCTTCGGTGGGATCGTTGAAGCCCGAGACGGCGCGCAGGATGGTCGTCTTGCCACAACCAGACGGGCCCAGGAAGCTGAAGAATTCACCCGACTCGATGGTCAGGTGGGCGTCGTCCACGGCGGTGAAATCACCGAAGCGAATGGAGATATGGTCGAGTTCAACGCTGCTCATGGCCTCCCCCGAGGATCCTGGCCCGGCTACACGGCGGGCACTTGATGACGCGGCCGGCCCCCGGGGTTGAGTTCCCGGGGGACGCGGCGGTGATCAATAACGGCACGTCGCCTCAGGCGGCGACGAACTAATCTCGGCTTCAGGCAGCGACGAACTTGTCGCGGTACTCGGCGCGGATGGACGCGTACCACGTGGGCTCGTCCGGCCACCACCAAAGCTTGGCCAGCGCGTCGCCCGGATAGGACGACTGGAACGCCGCCTTGGATTTGGCATCCAGCAGATCGGCGACGCCCTTCACGGTGGCGTTGTAGCCCGACGCGTTGGCCATCTGGCCGCCCGCCTTGGCGGTGTAGATGGCATTGACGAAGGCGTGCGCCTGCTCGCCGTTCTTGGAACCGATGGGCCGGGTCAGGCCGTCCAGCCATGCGAAGGCACCCTCCTTCGGCGCCATGTACTGCACCGGCTTGCCGGCCTTCATCAGCTCGATCGCCGGGCCGTCCCAGGTCTGGCCGATGACGACGCCGTTCTGCATGAAGTTTTCCTTCTGGGTGTTGTGGTCGTTCCAGAAGGATTTGATCCAGGGCTTGTGCTCGACGGCGAATTTGGTGATGCCGTCCCAGATTTTGCGCATGGAGGCTTCGTCCTTGTAGGCGTCGGCGAACGGCGGCAGCTTGCCGGTCTCGGCCAGGTGCCGGCCGATGCCGGCCATGGTCGAGTGCGGCCGGCCCTGTACCTTGCCCTTCATCTCCGGAATCCAGAGGTCCCCCAGCGACAGCTTGCCGTAGGACGAGGTGTAGAGATCGGTGCGCCAGGCCATGGCCTCGGTACCCCAGATGTGCGGCAGGTGGTGCTGGCCGCCGCCCCAGGTCCAGGCCGAAGACGCGCTGACGAACGACGGCTCGACGTTGGAGATGTTGGTGATCTTCTTCAGGTCCCACGGCTGGGTCAGCTTCAAGTCGATCCACTGGCCCTTGCGGTTGAGCGTCGGCGTGATGACGTCGAAGCCGCGGCCCTTGGCCGCCTTCATCTTGTTGATCAGTTCCTCGTTGGAGCCCAGCGGCGACACGTTGGCCTTGATGCCGGTCGACTTCTGGAAGTCGGCGAGAAAGTTGTCCGGCAGGTAGCCGGTCCAGCAGATCACGTTGACCTCGCCCGAGGACGAGAACGCGTCTTCCACCAGCCAGGGTCCGGCGGCGGCGACGGCGCCGGTGGCGGCGGCGCTCTTCAGAAGCACGCGGCGGCTGAAGTTGCGGACAGCCTTCTGCGTTGCGCGGCTTTCTTTCGATTTACGCGGCATGATGTGGTTTCTCCCTGCTTTGAAAATTCGATTCACGGCCGCCCGTCAATTCGGACGCGACACATCGAGCCACAGAGAGGTGACGAATTTATCCGGGTCGCTCCCTCCCTGTGTTTTTATTGGTCTCTTGTTCTTATTGGTCTCTGAGCGGCCCGATAGGAGAGTATGAAGCGCGGAATTTTGACACGTCAACAGTGGCAGGTCCCGGCACCCGTTTCGACGCCGTTCCCAATGGCCTGTCACTTCTCAGGAGTCGTTTCAGAGCAACAACTTAAACAATGTGAAACCGCATGGGGCCAAACCATCTAATTCGATGGCACCAGGGATGCAGTTCCAGTCGCGCCGAACTGATGGTCGGCACGATCTGGAAAATATCCGCATCAGATGTTGAGGCACGACGATCCAACTGAACGTGAATCAAACCCCGGCGATGATAAATCAGCGACTGGCGGCAAATTTCATGCTGGCCCGCCATGGGTCCAGTTGACGAACTTCATTGAGCCATGCGCCCGGGGTGCTTGACGGCAATTCGGAGATAGCCAACGTTCTCGCAGTTTCGGCACGATTTGCTGGGCATAGGGCAGCGAATGTGCGACGGATAGAAGATAATTCAAAAACTGAAGATAATTCGAAAACTAGGGAGTGCACCATGAGAAACAGCTTGAGAAAGACAATCCTGGCCTCGGCCAGCGCCGTGGTCCTGGTGGCATCCACCGCCGCCAACGCAGCGGACCAGGTTAACGCCGCCTTCTTCCTGGAATGGGCAACGCCGAACCAGATCGCCAAGGTCGACAAGACCTACGACAAGGCGATGGGTGTGAAGGTCAACTGGACCGACTTCAAGACGGGCGTGGCCATGACCGAGGCCATGCTGTCGGGCGATATCGACATCTCCTATTCGCAAGGCCTGGCGCCGTTCGTCACCGCGATCCAGCAGGGCGCGCCGCTGAAGATGATCGGCATCGCCGTCGTCTACGAAGCCAATAACTGCTTCGTGAAGAACGGTCTCGGTATCGATTACTCCAATGCGTCCGAGCTCGAAGGCAAGACCGTGGCCGTGCCGTTGAACACCATGGCCGACTACGCTTTCCGCCGCTACATGGCGCATCTGAAGATCGACACCAAGACCCTGAAGATCGTCGACCAGGCGCCGGCGGACGGGGCCCAATCCCTCGCCGATGGCTTGGTTCAGATGGCCTGCATCTTCGGTGGTGCTTCCGCCAAGGCGGCCGGCGAAGTAGGTACGCCGATCATGAACAAGCAGCAGAAGGTCGATGCCGGCATCGGATCGTTCGATGTGATTTCGGTGACCGAGAAATTTGCCACCGAGAATCCGGAACTGGTGCGGTCGTTCCTCGAGGTGACCGAAGAGTCCAACCGCGCCTGGAAAGGCACCGCCGCGCAGATCGCCAAGGTCGCGAAGGACGCGGGCATGAAGGTCGAGACCACCAAGGCTCAGATGGCCGATTTTGTGTTCCCGACCGCCAAGGAGCAGCTTGAGCAGTACTTCAACAAGGGCGGTATCGCGGCATCCGCCGCCGCATCTCTGGGGCTGGTCTTCTCGGGCGGTTCCGACGGCGCGAAGATTGCCAAGACCCTCGACGGGTCGTTCCTGAAGTAACGGCAAACCACGAGATACCGGGGAGGCCGCCAATCGCGGTCTCCCCGTTACTCTGCCGTGCCTCTGGGAGCCGAGGCACAGTTTTCGTTCGGACAGGATGTTGCCCGGCGATTGACTTCGTGCCCCCCAGCCCGAATGATCTAGGCAGTGCGCGGTGATCCGTGCTCTCGGATGCTGAACAATCATCGAACCGCCAGGGACACACGACACCATGGCTGACCTCATTTGTGAAGACCTGAACATGACCTTCACCAATCCCCAAACCGGTGGGGTGGTCGAAGCGCTGAAGAACATCAACTTCACCCTCAAGAAGGGTGAATTGCTGTCGGTGCTCGGCCCATCGGGCTGTGGCAAGACGACGCTTCTGAACATGCTCGCGGGGTTCCTGAACCCGACCTCTGGCATCGCATCCCTGGGCGGCAATGCGATCGAGGGTCCGGGGCTGGAGCGGGGCATGGTGTTCCAGCAGGGCGCCTTGTTCGAATGGTTGCCGGTGTCGAAGAACGTGGATTTCGGCCTGCGCATGAAGAACACCGACCCGGCAGAAAGTCAGAAGCTTGTCGAGAAGTGGCTCGACATCGTCGGCTTGCAGGGATTCGGCGATACCCCGACCTATCAGTTATCGGGCGGCATGCAGCAGCGGGTGGCGTTGGCCCGCTGCTTGGTCAACGATCCGGAAGTGATCCTGATGGATGAGCCGCTCGGCGCGCTCGACGCGCTGACCCGCGAAAAGATGCAATCCCTGGTCCTGGAACTCTGGAAAGAGACCGGCAAGACCATCATCATCATCACCCACTCCGTCGAGGAAGCCCTGCTGCTGGGAGAGCGCCTGTTTGTCATGGCGCCGAGGCCGGGCCGCATCCACAAGGAGTACAACCTGCCCTTCGCCGAACGGGGGCTCGCCGAAACCATTCGCGATATCAAGAAAGACAAGAAATTCAGCGAGGTACGGGAAGAAATCCTGACCATGATCTGGAATATGGAAGAGGAGATCATGGGTCGTGTTTGATTGGCTCTCCGATAGTCGCGCTTCGATCGCCGCCGTCTTCATCATCCTATTGGCGGTGATGTTCGCCTGGTCCATCTACGTCGGCAGGAAGCAAACCGTCTTGAGATCCAAGGACGAGGTGTTCGGCGATCCGGAGCGGACCAAGGGCGGCTGGTACTGGACCGTTTGCGGTGTGGCGACGCTGTTGCTGGTCTGGTTCTATTTCTCCTGGGGCGTCGGCCGCGCCTATTTCCCGAACGCCGCCAACGAAATGTGCCAGGTCGCCAAGCTCGAAGAAGTGATCTCGCCGGTCAAGGCGTCGCTGCCCATCGGCTCGCGGTACTACAAGTCCACGGTTCTGGTCTCGCGCAACGCGGCCCAACTGGACCAGTTGCGGGCGGACCTTCCGGCGGACGCCTTTTCAACCGACGAGAAGACCCAACTCCGAAAACTGATCGGCAAGGTGCGAAGCCTGTTGGTCAACTCGTCCGACCCGTCAAAGCTCAGCCCAGAGGCGGCGGGCAAGCTCGACCAACTGGTTTTCAAGCTGAATGCCCTGACCTCCGAACTGCGGGGCGGCTACGAGGATTTGGCCCCGACGGCCGAGGCCCTGGCGCAGCCGAAATGGGGCACCTCCCACGAAGAGATCGCCATTCTCCCGATCACCCCGAAGGGCGTCCTGTTCGATAACGTCGCCACCAAGGCGAAAGACGTGGCGACGCTGTTCCGCAAGATTCGGAACCAACCGCCGGCGAATGTCGCCATCATCGCCGACGTGAAGACGGGCATCGCCGCGTTCAAGGCGGCCAACGAGGCCGGCACGTTCGACGAGAAGATCACGGCGCAGCGCGCTGCCTACATCAAGTCGGTGGAGCGAATCTACAGGCGCCTGGACGATGGCACCATCTTCCCGGCGAATTCCCTGGACGGCGTGAATTCGTCAATTGCCGGCTTGGACGCGGCCAAGGATGACGCGCGCGGCGACCTGGCCCTGATCGAAGCGGTCCTGTTCCCCGGACGCGGCGTCGTCAAATCGAGGACCCAGTGCACCGAGCAGGGTTCGGCCCGTTGGCTTCCGAAACCGACTGACGTCATCGCCACGTTCCTCCGCTTGTCGAACCCGGACATCGAAGGAGGCGGCGGCTACAAGGGCAATCCGCTGTTGTGGTGGAAGTGGCTGCCGTTGGCCGATGTCGTCGGGTTCTTCGTTCCGGACGGGATCGCCGACCTTTGGCCGGGCGAGTATTCGCGCCATGGGTCGGACGGCAAGATCACGCCCAAGTTCAAGGACAAATTGCTCGACTTCGCCCGCGGCAAGGTCAACCTCGGGAGCATTCCGGTGCTCGACGGCCATCTCTGGGACTCCGTCTTCAGGGTTCTGGTGGCCCTCGGCCTGGGTATACTGCTCGGCGTGCCGCTGGGCTTGTTCATGGGCATTTCCAGGTTCTTCAAGTCGTTCTTCGATCCGCTGATCGAGCTCTACCGCCCCGTGCCGCCTTTGGCCTGGGCACCTCTGATCCTGACGATCTTCGGCATCAAGGACGACGGCAAGATCTTCCTGCTGTTCATGGTGGCCTTCGCCATCATGGTCATCTCGGCACGTACTGGCGCTTCCGGCACGCAATTGTCGAAAATCCGTGCCTCGCATTCGCTGGGCGCTTCCGACCAGCAGATCATGTGGAACGTCATCCTTCCCAATGCCCTGCCGGAGATACTCACCGGTGTGCGGATCGCCATCGGCGTCTGCTGGGGCACCCTGGTCGCCGCCGAGATCCTGGCCGGCACGACGGGCATCGGCTTTATCGAAAATATCGCCCGCACCGTGTCGGACTACGAACTGATCTGGGTGACCATCCTGGTCATGGGCGTGTTGGGACTGGTGTTTGACCTGATCATGCGTTGGGTCATCGCAAAGACGATCCCGTGGCGCGGAAAGGGTTGATCCTGGGGGTTAACCCAGGGGATGGAGAATAGCCGGCGGTTCGTTCAGGAATTGCTCGCGACCATCGACTGACGAAGGACGTCGGCGATGGTCGCGCAATCCTCCTCGGTCAGCCACAACGGCAGACGGAAATCACATAACTGGTGCAGTACGCGGTCGGCAGTCGGCACGCGGGCATGGCCGCCGATATAGCGCCAGTGGTCATGCCGGCTGGTAAAGCCGACCGGGTCGGCGGCGCCGAACCACTTGATATGTACGCCCCGCTCGCTGGCCTCGGCCAGGAAACGCTCGATCGCAGGATCGTCCAGGTCCTCAATGGAAAACTGCAGCGAACTCGGGATGAAGCCTTCCTTGGCCGGGCGCGCCGGCATGCGCAGATGATCGATGGCGTCGATCATCGGCGCCAGCATGTCGTAGATCTCGCGCCAGCGCCGGTTGCGCTCGTCGAGCGTCGCCAGTTGCGGCCGCAGCAACGCCGCCACCAGGCCGGACATGCGCATGGAACAGTTGGGCGTGGTGGCGCGATGACGCTCGAACACGTCCATGTCCGGCCGCGCCCGGTGCTGGGCATAGAGCATGTAGCTTCCCGAACGCAGGATGGCGCGCGCCGCGATGTCCTCGTCGTCGGTCACCAGCAGGCCGCCCTCGCCGGAATTCATGTGCTTGAAGGTCTGCGTCGAGAAGCAGGCCACATGGCCGAAGCTGCCGGACATCCGGCCGTCCCAGGCGGCACCCATGGTATGGGCGCAATCCTCGATAACCACCAGGTCATGGCGCCGGCAGACCGCCATGACGGCGTCCATGTCAGGGATATGGCCGCGCATGTAGGACAGCATCAGATAGCGCGCTCCGCTGGCTTCGGCCTTGCGGTCCAGGTCGTCCACGTCAACGACATAACGCTCGTCGATATCGACCAGCACGGCCTCGGCGCCGGCGTGATCGATGGCGCCCGGCACCGGCGCCAGGGTGAAGGCGTTGACCAGGACCTTGTCGCCGGCCTCCACCCCCGCCGCTTTCAACGCCAGGTAAAGCGCACAGCCGCCGGAATTGGCGCCGATGCAGTACTTCATGCCCATGTAGGCGGCGAATTCCTGTTCCAGCAACGCCGCCTCGGGGATCGAATCACGATCCTCGCCATAGCGGAACAGGCGCCCGTCGCCGAGCAGGCCCATGGCCGCCTCGATGGCAGCGTCGGGCAACGCGTCCGGCGCGCTCAGGTCGCCCTCGAAAACGGCGCGGTTGCCGTCGCTCGGCCGGACGGTGGCGCGGCTCATGTGTCGATATTCTCCGGTTCAAGCTGGAAGGTTTCGTCCGGGAAGTACTTGGCCAGCCGCACGTCGCCGGTCATGGCATGGCCTTCCATGCCCTCGAGGCGGGAAATGCGCGAGGCCACCTGCGCCACTTCGCGCGCGGCCTCGCGAGTCATGCGCTGGTAGGTCAGCACCTTGACGAATTTCTGCACGTTGAGACCGCCGGAGTACCGCCCGGCCTTTCGGGTCGGCAGGATGTGGTTGGGGCCGGAGCACTTGTCGCCGAAGGCGACGGTGGTCTCCTCGCCGAGGAACAACGAGCCGTAATTACGCAACCGCTTCAGCCACCAATCCAGATCGGTCGCCTGGATCTGCAGGTGTTCCGGCGCGTAGTCGTCACACACCCGGGCCGCCGCCTCGCGATCGTCGGCAATGATGATCTCTCCGTAATCCCGCCAGGCCGCCTCGGCCGCTGCGCGCGGCAGGTCCGGCAGTGCCGCGATGACGCCGGGCAACAGTTCGGCTACCCGCTCACCCAGGGCACGGTCGGTGGTGACCAGCCAGACAGGTGAATCGGGACCGTGCTCCGCCTGCCCGGCCAGGTCCGCGGCGACGATGGCCGCATCGGCGGTTTCGTCCGCGGCGACCATGGATTCCGTCGGCCCGGCGATGACATCGATGCCGACCTGGCCGAACAGCACCCGCTTGGCCTCGGCCACGAAGCGGTTGCCGGGTCCGACGATGATGTCGGCCGCATGGCCGGTGAAATGGCCCATGGCGAGGGCGGCGATGGCTTGCACGCCACCCAGGGCAAGCACCGTATCGGCGCCGGACAGCCGCATGGCATACAGGATGGCGGGATGGATTCCGCCGCGCTCGACACTGGCCGGCGAGGCGGCGATGACGTTTTCGACGCCGGCGACGCGGGCGGTGCAGCAGCTCATGATGGCCGACGCCGCGTGGGCGTAGCGGCCGCCCGGCACATAGCAGCCGGCCGTGGTCACCGGCACCAGTCGCTGGCCGACGACCAAGCCGTCGACCAGGGGCACCTCGAACTCCTGTTGCGAATCGCGCTGCTTGGCGGCGAATTCACTGACCCGCGCGTGGGCAAAGCGGAGGTCGTCCTTGACCGTTTCGGCCAACCGGCGATCGGCCTCGGCGAAGGCGTCTTCGGCGACGACGATGTCGCCCGTCCAGCCGTCCAGGTCCTTGGCGTAGGCGCTGATCGCTGCCTCGCCGCCGGCCTCGATCTTGGCCAACATGTCCAGCACCAGGGGGCGCGTGGCGTCATCGCTCGATGTCGCCTGGTGAGTCGCCTTTTTGAGATACGTGATTGTCATGTCATCTGCACAGGCTTCCCCGGAACGCGCCGCCCGGACACGGACGGGCTAACCCGCGCATCCACCGGAACACGTTGAGGAGAAGTCCGAGAGCCTCCCTTTTACATGCAAAGTGCGCTTTTCTGAAAGCGCTTTCAGTGATTAGAGCACTGACGGCTTACGCCTGTCAACAGGCTCCATGGCTACGAACTTCGTGGCTTACGAGCCCAGGAGGCTAGGTTCTACATTTATCTCCACTCCCTTCAAAGGTTGTAGAAAGATTGACACTCGCCAATATGAGGTGAAACATGCCGAATGAGTGAAAGCGATTTCATCAACGCCGATGGTGGACCGATGCGCCGCAAGGGCGTGACGATCGACGATGTGGCGCGCCAGGCCGGCGTCTCGCCGGCGACGGTGTCGCGTTGCCTGAACAAACCCGATCTGGTGCGACCGGCCCTGAAAGCCCGCGTGGACGAGGCCGTTCGCGCACTCGATTACGTGCCCCACGGCGCCGCTCGGTCCCTGGCGTCGCGTCGCTCGCGCATGATCGGTGCCGTCTTCCCATCGCTGGACTCGGCCTTGTTCGGCGGCGCGCTGGAGGCGCTGCAGACCGAAATCTCCGATTCCGGCTATTCCCTGGTCGTTGCCTCCTCGGCTTATGATCCGGCGCGCGAACTTGCCCACATCCAAAATCTCCTGGCCAGCGGCGTGGATGCGTTGATGCTCGTCGGCGGCGCCCGGACCGCCGAAGCCTATCGCCCGATCCAGCGCATGAACGTGCCCTATGTGCTGATCTGGGTGTCCCGTGCCACGGGCGGTCATCCTTGTATCGGTTTCGACAATGAAGCCGCCGGGGCCGCGGTGGCGCGCCACCTGTTGGACATGGGCCACCGGCGCTTCGCCATGATCTCGGGCCGACAAGACGGTAATGACCGGGCCAGCGCGCGCATCGCCGGCGTCCGGTCGGCGCTCGGGCAGCACGGACTGGAACTCGCCGAACAAGACATCGTCGAAACGCCCTTTGGCGTCGACGAAGGGCGCGACGCCATGCGTAGCCTGATGACGCGCCGACGCCGGCCGACCGCCATCGTCTGCGGGGCCGAGCCGTTCGCCTATGGCGCCATCCTGGAATGCCCCGAACTGGGCCTGACGGTGCCGCGGGATATCTCGATCACCGGCTTCGACGACATGTCATTGTCGGCCAGCATGGCGCCAGGCTTGACCACAGTGCGCACGCCCCGGCACGAGATGGGCAGGTTGGCTGGCCGCTACCTTTTCTCCGTCCTGAACGGTAACGCCGCGCTGCCGACGCGCCCGCTGGAGTTCGAACTCATCGTCCGCGGCTCGACCGGGCCGCCGCCCGATGATGGAGCCAGTTGAGGGAATTCTTCCGAGCCAAGACCCGAAGTCGGGAAATCCCTGGCGTTCCATCGATCACGCGCGCGGTGTCCGGCGTTGCCCGCCGCCGCCGTGACCCCTTACAATCCGCCACCAGGTCAGCAGCAGCCGGGACGCCCCGGCATCCCCAAGGGAAGGATCCAAGGTCATGACCGACCAACTCCACCACTACATCGACGGTCAACGCGTCGCGGGCACCAGTGGCCGCATGGGCGACGTCAACAACCCGGCCACCGGCGAGGTCATCCGCCAGGTGCCGCTGGCGTCGACGGACGAGATGCGCGCCGCCGTGGCTTCGGCCGCCAAGGCGCTGCCCGGATGGGCGGCGACACCGCCGGCCAAGCGCGCCCAGGTGATGTTCGAATTCCGCCGGTTGCTGAAAGAAAACATGGACGACCTGGCCGAACGCGTATCCTCCGAACACGGCAAGACCATCGACGACGCCAAGGGCTCGATCACTCGCGGGCTCGAGGTGGTGGAGTTTGCCTGCGGCATTCCGCATCTGCTGAAAGGCGATTATTCGGAGGGTGTCGCCGGCGGCGTCGACAGCTACGGCGTCCGCCAGCCGGTCGGCGTTTGCGCCGGCATCACGCCCTTCAACTTCCCGGCCATGGTTCCCATGTGGATGTTCCCCATGGCCATCGCCTGCGGCAATACCTTCATCCTGAAGCCGTCGGAACGCGACCCCTCGTGCCCGCTGCGCCTGGCCGAATTGATGACCGAGGCTGGCCTGCCTGATGGCGTGCTCAACGTCGTCAACGGCGACAAGGAAGCCGTCGACGCCATCCTCACCGACCCCAACATTGGCGCCGTCAGCTTCGTCGGCTCGACCGCCGTCGGCCGCTACATCTACGAAACCGGCTGCGCTGCCGGCAAGCGGGTGCAGGCGCTCTGCGGCGCCAAGAACCACATGGTCATCATGCCCGACGCGGACATGAATCAGGCCGTTGATGCCGCCGTGGGTGCGGCGTTCGGCAGTGCCGGCGAACGCTGCATGGCAGTCTCGGTCGCCGTCGCCGTGGGTGACGAGGCCGGTGACGCCTTCGTCGAGAAGATGGCGCCGCGCGTGCAGGCGCTGAAGGTCGGCCCCTACACCGATCCGCAGGCCGAGATGGGCCCGGTCATCACCAAGGAGTCCAAGGAGCGTGTCGAGCGCTACATCGACGAGGGCGCCGCCGCCGGCGCCGAGATCGTGGTCGATGGCCGCGGTCTTTCGCTGCAAGGCTACGAAAACGGCTTCTTCGTCGGCGGCACCCTGATCGACCGGGTCACACCCGACATGTCGGTCTACAAGGACGAAATCTTCGGCCCCGTGCTGTCGGTCGTCCGCGCCGGATCCTATGAAGAAGCCAAGGGCCTGGTGATGAGCCACGAGTACGGCAACGGTGCCGCCATCTTCACCCGCGACGGCGACGCCGCGCGCGATTTCACGCAGTCGGTGAACATCGGCATGGTCGGCGTCAACGTGCCGATCCCGGTGCCGGTGGCCTACCATTCCTTCGGCGGCTGGAAAGCCAGCCTGTTCGGCGACCACTCCATCCACGGCATGGAGGGCGTGCGCTTCTACACCAAGCTGAAGACCGTCACCGCGCGCTGGCCGTCGGGCATCAAGGAAGGCGCGGTGTTCAACTTCCACGCCGGCAGCGACACCGGGCAGTAGGTCGTGCCGGCGCTCGCGGCGCCGATGGGCTACATCCGCGACCATTGGCAGGGGCGCCAGTCCCTAGCCTGGTCCTTCTGGGTCAACTTCGTGGTCGTCGGCGCAACGTTGCTGGCGCTGGAACGCCAGTTGCAACTTCCGACTGATCCGGAACCGCTCCTAGCCGACGCCTTGCCGGGGCTCCTGTTCGTCGCCGGCCAATGGCTGGTGTTGGTCTGGCAGGCCGTCGGCGTGCTACGCGCCTGCGACCGGCATATCGCGCAGTACGGCTCCATCATGTCCGTCTGGGGGGCGCAGGCGGGTGCCATCGCCGGTGTCCTGCTGACCGGCATCGCCAGCTATTGGATGTTACTGCCGGTGGTCATGGAACGGCCGCCGCCGGCGCCACCGCTGCAACCCGACGCCTATCGACCGCCGGCTTACACGCTGACGCTAACCGACGACGGCAAGTCCATTCACATCACGGGTGACTTCGATCCCGGCCTCGCCGACGCGTTCGAGGCGCTGCTGGGCAATCTGCCAGACGTCACCCGGGTGGTCATGGACAGCGACGGCGGCCATGTGAACGAGGCGCGCCGCATGGCCAGCATCATCCGTACCCGCGGCCTCGAGACGGCGAGCATGGACCGCTGTAAATCGGCCTGCACCACCCCCTTCATTGCCGGCGCGCGGCGCACCCTGGGGCGGAATGCGAAGCTGGGATTCCACCGCTATCACGTGGCGCTGGCCATGCGCACGCCGTTCTACAACCTGGAAGCCGAACACGAGAAGGAACGTGCCTTCTATCGTGACCAGGGTGTCGGAGAGGATTTCGTCGAGCGCGTGTTCCAGCGCCCACCCAACGAAATCTGGTTCCCGACGCACGAGGAACTGCTTTCCGCCGGCGTCGTCCACCGGATCGCCGAGGCGGTCCAACCCGGTGGCGGCTAACGCCGAGCCTCCGTTGGACAGCCTCGGCGCCCTTCCATAGACTGCGATCCGATCGCACATCGCCTGGAGGATATTCGCCTTGGCCGCGGAACATGTCGAGCGCCGGCTTGCCGCCATTGTCGCCACCGACATGGTCGGCTTTTCGCGGCTGATGGAGGCCGACGAGGAAGGCACGCTGGCGCGCCAGAAAGCTCACCGGGCCGAATTGCTGGATCCGGCGATTGCCGAGCACCGTGGGCGTATCGTCAAGACCACCGGCGACGGACTGTTGATCGAATTCGCCAGCGCCGTCGACGCCGTGCGCTGCGCCGTCGCCATGCAAGTCATGTTGGCCGAGCACGAGACCGATGTGCCCGAGGACCACCGCATCTTATACCGCATCGGCATCAACCTCGGTGACATCATCACCGACGGCGATGATATCTACGGCAACGGGGTCAATATCGCGGCACGATTGGAGGCCCTCGCCGACCCGGGTGGCGTCTTTCTTTCGCGCCCGGTTTACGATCAGGTCGAACGGCAAACGGATTTCGCCTACGAGTACCTGGGCGAACAGCGGGTCAAGAACATCGCCGAGCCCGTACGGTGCTATCGCGTGGGCTCGCCACTGGCGGTGACGACGAACCTTTCGATGCAGCCGTCCCCGGTCTCCGACAAGCCCTCCATCGCCGTGCTTCCGTTCAACAACCTCTCCGGCGACCCGGACCAGGAATACTTCGCCGACGGCATGACGGAAGACATCATCACCGGGCTCTCCCGGTTTCGGTCGCTCTCCGTGATCGCGCGCAACTCAACCTTCGCCTATAAGGGAAAATCCGTTGACGTACGCGACGTCGCTCAAGATCTAGGCGTCAGCTATGTCCTCGAGGGGAGCGTGCGGAGCGGCAGCGGACGCATTCGCATCACGGCGCAACTCATCGACGCGCAAACGGGCAACCACCTCTGGGCGGAACGCTACGACCGTCAGTTGCAGGACATCTTCGCGGTTCAGGATGAGGTGACGGATGCCCTCGTCGCTGCCATCGCGCCCGAGGTCGGCGACGCCGAACGTAAACGCTCCGAACGCAAGCCGCCGGGTAGCCTGGAGGCCTGGGACATCTACCAGCGCGGCCTCGCGGATTACCATTCGTCAACCGAAGATAGCTTCAGATCGGCGATCGCGCAGTTCGACCGCGTCAACGAAATCGATCCGGATTTCGCACCGGCCTTCGCCATGGCCGCCGGTGCCCGCTGGCGCTATGTGCTGCATTTTAACCCCGACAACCGCGGCGACCTCATCGCCCAGGCAAGCGAAAAGGCCGGCCGGGCGGTCCTGCTGGACCAGCGCGACCCGCTCTGCCTGGCCAATGACGGACGCGTGCACAGCATGCTTGGCCGGCATGACATCGCGCTCGCCAAGGTCGACGAGGCCATTGCCCTCAATCCGCACGATGCAACGGTGCTGTTCATGCGCGGCGCCATTCTTTGTTCCGCGGGGCGGGCCGAGGAAGCCATTTCCCAGATCGACGATGCCATGCGGCTCAGCCCGCACGACATGTCTTTCACCGGCATGCTGACCCACCGGGCCTTCGTGCTGTTCGATCTCGAGCGCTACGAGGAAGCTTTCGACGGGGCGCGGCGGGCCAGCCTTCGGCCCAATCCGCGATCCATGACGTTTGCCCTTCTGGCCGCCGTCTTGGTCAAGCTCGGGTGCGAAGAAGAAGCCCGTTTGGCCGTCGACGGCCTGTTGGCGCATGCGCCGGAGATGTCATGCGCCAAATACCGGGACAATCCGTTCGGCACGCCGACGGTCATGCAGCGCTTCGTCGACGCGCTCCGCATTGCCGGTCTGCCAGCGTGACGATGTTTCGCGTCGGCTGGTGCCGGATCACACCCGAGTTGACAGATTTGGGACGCTGATCGCTGCCATTGAGATGCAGTGTCACGACCCCGCCGCTGGCGGACAATTGGCGGCGCCGAGGATGGGGCCCGGATGCGCGGTCTGCACGATGATGGCGCAGCCGCGGCCCTTGGCGAGGGTTCCGGGGGTCACGCTGAAGCGGGTCGCCCGGCCCCGCCATTCGCCGATCTGCGACACGCCGGTGACGATGTTGTGGCTGATCAGGGTCTTGCCCTTGTTCTCGCCGGACCGGACCTGGGTGGTGACGCTGGGGACCAGTTCCACCAGCCAGACCGCGGCACCTTGGGCGCCTTGGGCATCTGGGGCGCCCTCGGCCTTGCCGTCGATGCTGATCTTGAGGCTTCGGTCCGCCGCGACATCGACCCGGACGTCCAGGCGGTCGCCGACGACGCGGCTTCGCGTAATCGCGCGTTGCACCTGCTCGCGGCGGCTGCCCACGGCATCGACCCGGCCGTCGATCACCATCTGCGGCGTGTAGACGCTGTTCTTGCGCTTTATGGCCCGGTTGTAGGCGTACTGGCGCTGGGTATGGGCCGCGTCGGAAAACGGATCCTTCCACTTGCCGGCGAAGCCGTAGACCAGGTCGTCCCAGTAATCCACGTGAAACTCCAGCGCCACCACGTCCGTGCGCTGCGACAGTTCACCAAGGAAGGCCTCCGCCGGCGGGCACGAATAGCAGCCCTGCGAGGTGAACAGTTCGACCACCACCGGGCCACGGTCGGCGGCCTGGACGGCGGCCGGCAACAAGGTCGCCAGGGCGGTCAACGCCGAGAACAGCCCGGCGCGGGTTTTCGATTTGATGGTCATGGCGCTCTCCGATCTTGTCTTCGCATCCCCCCGGATAACATACCATTTCATGACCTTGGGCAGGTGATCCAATAAACGCTGATGACACTTCCGCGAAGAAGGTGTGATCGCCGGCTGGGGGTGTTACACACGCTGCATGATGATCCCCGACCACCTGCTGACGCCCGAGATGGCGCTTGCCGTCACCGTGGCCGCGGCGGCCGGGCTGGTGCGCGGGTTCGCCGGTTTCGGCTCGGGCCTGATGATGGTGCCGGTGCTGGCGCTGGTGTTCGGCCCCAAGGCCGCCGTGCCCATCGTGGTGATGCTGGAAATCATCGTCTCGGCGCACTTGTTGCCGAAGGCACGGGCGGACGTGGAATGGCGTTTCGTCGGCATCATGGCCGCCGGCGCCTTCGTCACCATGCCGCTCGGGGCCTTCTTCCTGGCCCAACTGGAGCCGGAGATGATGACCCGACTGATCGCCGTCAACGTGCTGGTGGCGGTGGTCATCCTGGCCTCCGGCTGGCGCTACCACGGGCCCCGGCCGGCCTGGCTGACGGCCTGCGTCGGTGCCGTGTCCGGACTGTTCCTGGCGGCCACCACGCTGGGCATCCCGCCGGTGCTGATCTACATGGTGGCGGCCGGCGACCGCTCGGCCACCGTGCGCGCCAACCTGATCGCGTACTTCCCACTGACCATGGTCTTCGCGCTGGCGGTGCAGGCCTACGCCGGCGTCGCCGACGGCCAGGCGGTATCGCGGGCGGCGCTGATGCTGATCCCATTCGTCGCCGGCTCCTGGATCGGCGCCAGACTGTTCCGGCCCGACCGCGAAGTGCTCTACCGCCGGGTCGTGCTGGGTCTGCTGTTCGCCGTCGGCCTTGTCGGACTGGTGGGCTGAGAGCGGCCCCCATCGTCGCGTCGAAAGTGGCTCTTGTCAGCCAGCCGATCGGGGATCAGGCTTAGTTCCAATTCCGCATCGGAGATATTGCCATGGCCATCCTCGACGATCACATGAAGGCGCTGGTGCGCGACCACACGTTGGGCTTCCTGGCCAGCGTCGACGCCGACGGCACGCCCAATCTGTCGCCCAAGGGCACCTTCGCGGTGCTCGACGACGAGCACATTGGATTCGGCGAGATGCGCTCGCCGACGACGCTGGCCAACATCGCCCGCCAGCCGGTGGTGGAGCTCAACTTCGTCGACGTGTTCCGGCGCAAGGGTTTTCGGTTCAAGGGGCCGGCCGAGTTCGTTGCCAACAATGATGTCCGCTTCCAGAACCTGCTCGAATCCTTCGCCAACTGGCAGAACCTGCACGACATGTTCGGCGGCATCGTCAGCGTGCGGGTGGAACGCGCGCTGGAGATCACCAGCCCGGCCTACGACCGGGGCGCCGACGAGGCCGATCTGGTGGCCCGCTTCAAGGACCATTTCAATTCGCTTTATCCGTGACCGGTGATAGGCTTCGGTTGTTCCGAACGGGAGAGCCACCATGCCCGACACAGCGCACGAAACCGTACCGTTGGCCGGTGTCAGCGAGGCCGAATGGGCGCTCCGCTGCGACCTCGCCGCGTGTTACCGGCTGGCCGAGAAGAACCGCATGTCCAAGGTGGTGTGGAACCACATCACGGCGCGGGTTCCCGGTAAAGACGAGCACATCCTGGTCAACCGCTTCGGCCTTCGCTACGACGAGATTACCGCATCGAACCTTTTGAAGATCGACCTCGACGGCAACACCGTCGACGGCACCGGCGACGACGTCATGCTGGCCGCCTACGTCATCCACAGCGCCGTGCATAAGGCGCGGCCGGACGTGGTCTGCGCCATGCACACCCATTCGCGCGGCGGCCTCGGTGTTTCGGCGCTGCAGGAAGGGCTGCTGCCGCTGAGCCAGGAATCCATGCTGTTCTTCGAGGCGGTCGGCTACCACGGCTACGAAGGCATGGCCGACGACGTGGACGAGTGCGATCGCCTGGCCGCCAACCTGGGCAGCCATGACCACCTGATCCTCCTGAACCACGGCCTGCTGACCGTCGGCCGCAGCGTCGGCGAGGCCTACTGGCGGATGGCGCTGCTGGAGATGTCGTGCCAGCACCAGATGGAGGTGCTGGCCACCGGCCGGCCCTACGTGCTGCCGCCGCGCGACGTCTGCCTGCACGCCCGCCGCCAATCAGAGGAAGTCTGGCCGCCCGGCGTGCACGAGTGGCCGGCGCTGCGCCGCCAACTCGACCGCGACTGCCCCGACTACAAGACCTGATGCGGGCGCTCCTGCAACGGGTCACCCAGGCCCACGTGGATTTCATCGACGGCGCCGGCGGCAGCGAGACCATCGCCACCATCGGCGCCGGCCTGGTAGTGCTGCTGTGCGCCGACCGGTTGGACGAGGAAGCGACCGGCGACGAAGGCGGCGAGGCCGCCGCCGATTTCCTGGCCCGCAAGGTGGCCAACCTGCGCGTGTTCGAAGACGACGCCGGCAAGATGAACCTCTCGGTCAAGGACACCGGCGGCCAGGTTCTGGTGGTCAGCCAGTTCACCCTGGTCGCCGACTGGCGCAAGGGTAACCGGCCGGGATTCTCCGGCGGCGCCGGGTTCGAGGCGGCGGAACGTCTGTGGCTCTACTTCTGCGACCAGCTGGAAGCCGAAGGCGTCGCCGTCACCCGCGGCCGCTTCCGCTCGCACCTCCGCATCAACCTGGTCAACGACGGTCCGGTGACCATCTGGATGGATACCCGCGACCGCTGAGCACCGCGCCGGCGGAGATGAGCAGCGCCAGATCGGCCCACATCCCCAGCACCCAACCGAGGGCCGCACCGACGATCGCCCAGGACAGCGGCAGGACAATGAGCACCCAGGATGGGCGGGCCATCAGCATGACGCCGAGGGTGAACAGCACCGTCGGTCCCGGCAGCAGGCCCACGCTGGGCAATGCCGCCGTCTCGGCACCGAACACCCAGGCCAGCAGCGGATACCCAGCGATGGCAAAGAGCGCCAGCAGCGCGCCCATGCCCCTCGGCATCGGCCGGGCGGCGGTGAAATCCAGGCTGCCCCGAACCACGCCGAACCACGTCAACAAAGCGCCCTGGAGGATGAACGCCGCCGCCACGTAGGGCGCCATCCAATCCACCTCGGCCCGCGCGTTGGTGAAATAGCCGATGCCCAGCCAAAGCCAGAACCCGGCCATCACGCAGCCGGCGAACGGCTCGTCCGCCGGCCGCGCCCACCAGGCCCGCGCCAGCAGCAGGGCCGCCAGCGCCAGCGTCAGCACGTGCAGCGGCCACAGATCGCCGTTCAGCCGGCCGTGCAGGTCGACAAGCACCTCCGGCGTGAACAGCACCATGCGTTCCAGGCCGAGCAGGTCATTCATGAGAAGGGAGCGATCCTAGAGGCTCTCGACATCGGCAACCATGCGCCGGCGCAGCGCCGCGTCCGGCATGGGGCCCGTGAGGGCACCCATGTTCTGGGCCATGTGGTCGACCCGCGTGGTCGCAGGGATGGCGCAGGTCACGGCCGGGTGCGAGACGATGAACTTGAGCATCACCTGGGCCCAGTTCGCGCAGCCAATGTTGGCCGCCCAGCCGGGCAACGGTTTGCCGGCCACGTGGCCGAACAACTGACCGCGCCGGAACGGCCGGTTGGCGATCACCGCCAGCTTGCGCTCGGCGGCCAGTGGCAGCAGTCGCGCTTCGGCCTCGCGGTCGAGGATGTTGTAGGTGAACTGCACGGTGTCCAGCAGCGGTACCGCGAACGGGTCGGTCATGACGTCAGCGAATTCCTCGTGCCGCCAGCCATGCGACGTGGTGATGCCGAGGTGGCGCACCCGCCCCTCGGCCTTCCAGCGCTGCAGCGTCTCCAGGTGGCCACGCCATTCGACCAGGTTGTGCACCTGCATCAGGTCGAACGTGCGCCCGCCCCAGAGCCGTTCCGAGTCCGCCATCTGCTCGGGCCCGCCCGAGACCGACGGCGTCCACACCTTGGTAGCGGCGAAGGGTTTCGGTGCATCGGCGCCGAGTTTGGTCAGGCCGTAGCCGATGACGGCTTCGGATGAGCCGTACATGGGCGAGGAATCGATCAGCCGCCCGCCCATCTGGAGGAACGTCTTCAGCACCGCCGTCCGTACGTCGCGCAGCCGCGGACTGGAGCCGACGTTGAAGGTGCGGGACGTGCCCATGCCGATGACAGGCACCGCCTCGCCGCTGTTCGGGATCGGTTTGGTGACCAGCCCGCCCGCCATGGCGGGCGGCAGGCCAAGGGCGGCGAGCCCGCCGGCGGCCGCGGTCGTGACGAGGAAGGTTCGGCGGCTCGGACACAATGGCCGGCGGCCTTAGCTTGCCGCCGCCGGGCGTCCGGCGGCCGCGACCTTGGTCTCGCGACGCGCCTTCCAGGCGGCGATCACTTCAATCAGCCATTCCCTGAGGTAGTGGGATCTGATGGCGTTTTTGCACATGGGGGAACCCTCCGGTGGTTGCCGTCATTTTACGGCAACCACGACGCGAAGGGAACTCACCCCATGTACATTATGAGCCCGAGTTAGGCGGCGCGGCGCGGCTTGCCGCCCCGATGGTTCCGCTTTTTGTTGCGTCCCGGGTTCGCCGACCGCTTCGGACCATTGGCCGGACGATTGGCCGAGCGATTGGACGGACGACCCTGGCGCGAGCCGGGCCTGACCGGTGGCGGCGGATTGGCCATCGGCTGGCCGCTGGCGATCTCGATCCGCTGATGGGTCAGCTTCTCGATATCCATCAGGAAAAATTGCTCATCCGGCGCGCAGAGCGAAATTGCCGCCCCGTCGTTACCGGCCCGGGCCGTGCGGCCGATGCGGTGCACGTAGTCCTCGGGCACGTTGGGCAGTTCGAAGTTGATGACGTGCGTCACGCCATCCACGTCGATGCCGCGGGCGGCGATGTCGGTCGCCACCAGGACACGCACGCGGCCCTTGCGGAATGCTTCGAGGGCCCGCTGGCGGGCACCCTGTGACTTGTTTCCGTGGATGGCGTCGGCGCCGATGCCGAGCCGGCCCAGCGCCTCGGCCACATGATTGGCCCGGTGCTTGGTGCGGGTGAAGACGATGACCCGCTCGATCGCCGGGTCACGCAACAGCCGCGCCAGCAGGTCGCGTTTCTCCGACGACGGCACGAAATGCACGCTTTGTCGGACGCGTTCCACCGGCGTCGCCTGGGGTGTCACGGCGACCCGCACCGGATCCGACAGGATATCGCCGGCCAGGCCGGAAACCGCGTTCGGCATGGTGGCCGAGAAAAACATGGTCTGGCGCTGTTTGGGCAGGGCCGCCACGACCTTGCGGACGTCGTTGATGAAACCCATGTCGAGCATGCGGTCGGCTTCGTCGAGGACGAAGTGGCTGACCTGGTTGAGCTTCAGGTGGCCCTGTTGCATCAGGTCGAGCAACCGTCCCGGCGTCGCCACCAGGATATCGACGCCACGGCGCAGCGCCGTGACCTGCGGGTTTTGACCGACACCGCCGAAGACGACGGTGCGGCTGAGGTGCAGATGGCGGCCATAGGTCTTCAGCGCTTGCTCGATCTGGATAGCCAGTTCGCGGGTCGGCGCCAGGATCAGCGCACGCGGTGCGCCCGAGGCCGGGCGGCTACCGACGGCTGCCAGGTGCTGCAGGATGGGCAGCCCGAAGGCCGCCGTCTTTCCGGTGCCGGTCTGGGCGATGCCCAGTAGGTCCCGTCCATTAAGCAATTGAGGAATAGCCTGCGCCTGGATCGGCGTCGGCTGGTTATAGTCTTCGCCGCGCAAGGCGCGCAGCAGGGGCTCGGTCAGGCCGAGGCCCTCGAAGTTTTCGGTTGTCATGTTTGTTCTTTCTACCGGGGGACTCGCGCATGCGCGCGGATTGCCTTGCCGGCTTGGTACCACGTCCCGGGCGCGGCCGGGGTGGCGGGTTTATATGTTGTTTCTCGGGATTTGGGCGCCGCCAGAAACGTGATTATTAATCTTGCTTCTTGGTCTTGGACGGCACATCGCGCTATCGCGAGAGCAATTCGATGCGCCTGATGTGGGCTTTTCGGTGATGAATGTCAAGCGCCATCTCGCAAGTGCGAAACAAGATCTGCGGTTTACACTAAGTAGGTATCGCTGCTCTAGGCGGCAAATTTCGCTCGGTCCGCGACGGGATTTGAAAAGCTCGCCCCTCAATACCTTACAACAATCAAGCTGACATCAACTTGACCGTAAATGTGCACACGAACCCCCTCCTTGCTTTGCTCGTGACGTCTGCTTTGTGGTGAATTGCAGGCGCTATCTGATGCGAAACTAAACTTCCGGAAAGTGCCCGTGTCAGAACCGCAACAGAGCGACGGCGGTGGTTACAGTCGCCAGCATCGCCAAGCCGTAGCAGACGCTCGCCACCGCACCATCGGCGCGGATACCGAAGTCGTGGGCGGTGATACGCAGCCTGTGCGCCGCGTGCCAAGCGGGTAGGAAGACCGTCAGAAATACGAACCCCTTGCCGATCGGGTTCTGAACCACGGCGAGCATACGTTCGTGGGCCAGCGCCTCGGCCGGTAGCAAGCCAAGCGTCAGGGCAAGGCCGGTGACCAGGATCATCGCCGGGGTGACGAAGGCGCTGAAAGTCCCGCCGGCGGCGAACAGGGACCAAACGATAGGCTTATGTGATCGCGCCATGCCTACGCCCCGACCAGGAAAAGCAGCAGTGCTGAGACCATCGCCCAGCCGGCATAGTGGGCGCCGATGATGACGCCGCCGGGAACCTGGACCTCGCCCAGTTGCATCGGCATGGCCTTCGGCGTGACGTTGAACCAGGTGGCGGTGTGGTAGAGCGCAAAGCCGAGGGCGAGCGCATGGAAGGCAACGCTGGCCGGCGTTTGCAAGGCATTGACGAAATCAACCCAGGCGGCGGCCCCCTCGGCCAGGCGCAGCAGTCCGACGACGACCACGGCGGTGTAGGCCCCGATGAACACGCAACTGACCTCGCGCGCCATGTAGCGGACGTAGCGCGGCTGCGCCAGCCACCAGCCGGTGGTGGACGAAGCGCGGATGTAGGGTCGCGGACTCATGGCTCTCTCCCCGGTCTCAGCCAGCCCAGGAAATAGTCCATGGTGGCAGCGATCTTGGCCTGCTGGATGGCGGCCGCCGGGTCGACCTCGTGCGGGCAGACCTCCGAGCACGCGCCGACGAAGCTGCATTCCCAAATGCCGGCGTTTGAGGCCACCACGTCGGCGCGCGCGGCGCGCCCGACATCGCGGGAGTCCAGGTTGTAGCGGTGCGCCAGCGCCAGTGCCGCCGGACCGACGAAATTTTCGTCGTGGGCGTATTGCGGGCAGGCGGCGTAACAGAGTGTGCAGTTGATACACAGAGTATAGGGCTTGAACTTCTTCAGTTGCGCCGGCGTCTGGTGGTGTTCGCCGTCGTCGATGGATTTTTCGTCGCGCGCCACCAGGTACGGCGTGACGCTTTGCAGCTTGCCCATGAAGTCGTCCATGACCACCACCAGATCGCGCTCGATGGGGAAGTTGGCCAGGGGTTCGATGCGGATGCTGTCGGGCAGGTCGCGCACGAACGCCTTGCACGATAGCATCGGCTCGCCGTTGATCATGACGCCGCAACTGCCGCACACCGCCATGTGGCACGACCAACGATAGCTGAGCGTGCGGTCGAGTTCGTCCTTGATGTAGTTGACGGCGTCGAGCACCACCCAGTCCTCCTGGCACGGCACCCGGTAGGTCTGGAACGACGGTTGTTCATCCGTTTCCGGATCGTAGCGCAGGATCTCCAGGTCGATCTGGCGTTCGTTCATTTCTGCTCGCCCCCGTAGACACGTTCGCCGGGCGGCGATCGGGTGATGACGACATCGCGGTAATCGATGCGCGCATCGTCACCGTCGACATAGTGGGCCAGCGAGTGCTTGAGGTAGGCCTCGTCGTCGCGTTCGGTGTGGTCGAGGCGCTGGTGCGAGCCGCGCGATTCCTTGCGTTCGAGGGCGGCGACGATGACCGCGCCGGCGACGTCAACCATGGCGCCCAATTCCAGCGCCTGGATCAGGTCGGTGTTATAAACATTGCTCTTGTCCTCCAGTTCGATGCCGGCGTAGCGCTTGCGGACGTCGTTCATCACCGTGCAACTCTCACGCAGTGATGCGTCGGTGCGATAGATGCCGGCACCGGCCTCCATGGTGGTGTTCATCTCGCGCCGCAGCCCGGCGATGCTTTCGCCGCCACCGCTGCTCTGGAACAGCCGGCCAACGCGGTCCTGCGCCACTTTCGCCTGTTCGAGGATCGCCGTCTCATTGGCATCGGACGTTTCGGCCACCGCCAGTTCGGCGGCACCGCGCCCGGCGCGCGCACCGAAGACCAACAGTTCGGTCAGCGAGTTGGAGCCCAGCCGGTTGGCACCGTTGATGCTGACGCACGCGCATTCGCCGGCCGCGAACAGGCCGGCGAGCGAGGTCCGGGCATCGATATCGGTGTCGATACCGCCCATGGTGTAGTGCACGACGGGGCGCACCGGGATCGGCTCATACACCGGATCGACGCCCACGTAGCTGACCGCCAGATCGCGGACCATGGGCAAGCGTTCGTCGATGCGCTGCTCGCCGAGATGGCGAAGGTCGAGATGCACCACGTCGCCGTGCGGCGTGTCGATGGTGCGGCCCTTGCGGTGTTCGTGCCAGAACGCCTGGCTCAACCGGTCGCGCGGCCCCAGTTCCATGGCCTTCTTGCGCGGCCACGGATCGGGCGGGCCGAGGCCGTAGTCCTGCAGGTAGCGATAGCCGTCCTTGTTGACCAGAATGCCGCCCTCGCCGCGCGAGCCCTCGGTGATCAGGATGCCGGTGCCAGGCAGGCCGGTGGGATGGTACTGCACGAATTCCATGTCCTTCAGTGCCACCCCGGCGCGGTAGGCCATGGCCATGCCATCACCAGTCTTGATGGCGCCGTTCGTGGTGAACGGGAAGATGCGCCCGGCACCGCCGGTGGCGATGATCACCGCCTTGGCGCTGAACAGCCGCAACTGGCCCGAGCGCATCTCGATCGCGGCGACGCCGCGGCAGTGGCCGTCGACGACCAGCAGGTCGGTCGAATAGAACTCGTCGTAGCGCTCGATGGTGGGGTATTTCATCGACGTCTGGAACAGCGTGTGCAGCATGTGGAAGCCGGTCTTGTCGGCGGCGTACCAGGTGCGTTCGACCTTCATGCCGCCGAATGGCCGCACGGCGACGCGGCCGTTGGGCTGGCGGCTCCACGGACAGCCCCAATGTTCCATCCGGGTCAATTCGCGCGGGGCCTCGGCGACGAACAGGTCGACCGCGTCCTGGTCGCACAGCCAATCGCCGCCGCTGACGGTGTCGTTGAAATGGTTGTCCAGGCTGTCATCGTCGCGGGCCACGCCGGCGGCCCCGCCCTCGGCGGCGACGGTGTGGCTGCGCATGGGATAGACCTTGGACAGCAGTGCCACGCGAAGATCCGAATTTTCCTCGGCGATGGCGATGGCGGCCCTCAGCCCGGCGCCGCCGGCACCGACGATGACCACGTCGGTGGTGATCACCTGCATTACCTGCGCTCCGCCACCACCTTCTGGAACAGGCCGCCGAAATAGGTCTCCTGGCGCCAACTGAAATCGCCCGCATGACTGGCGAAGTCGGCGATCTGGTGACGCCAGAGGCCCTTGGCGAAGGGCTCCAGGGTATCGAAGACGAGGCTGGTAATGAACTTCAGGGGGTGCACCCAGTGCGGCTTGTGGTAATCGACGAAAACCACCTTGCCGCCGGGAGCGACGCTGTCGAGCAGCCCGTCGACGACCTGACGCTTATAGTCCTCGGGCAGTTCGTGCAGCAGGAAGTAGCAGCACACGGCGTCATAGGGACCGCCACCGGGGCATCGCGCGTCGGCCCGCCGGGTCGCCGCTTGCGGCAGCCCCCGCAACTTACGGCGACTGCTGGCGACCTGGATGGGTGCGATATCGGTGACCTCGAGGAGCCCCTCGGGTCCCAGGTGCCGCGCCAGATTGAGCGAGAAATCGCCATAAACCGAGGCCGGTTGCAAAACCCGCTGGCCGGGCCGCAGTTCGGTGAAGGCGGCGCCCTGCAAGCGGCGATGCTGGCCCCACAGAATGACAGAGACGACGGACTCGTGATCCAGCAGCCTGACGTTACGGGGATTCAGATAGGCCCAGTAATAGACATCGCGGAGGTAGGCGGGAATTTTCGGCGCCTCGGGTGACGACCGCCGGAAGGGTGTTCCGAGGTCGACCAGCGTTGCCAACCGGGGGACAAAATCGGAGGGTGGCGATGTTTCGTCCACGAACTCGCGTTGGCTCAGTATCGTATTCATGATCGGAACCCCTCCTGTCGGCTGATGCCCTGTGACCAGGGCCACTCGATGAAGTCGGTGCCGGTTGTATCCGTCGATCCAACTGGCAAAACCATTCCCGGGGTCGTCCACTACGATTACGACAGCGGCGCGTGGAGAGGTATGACGCAAGTCAATTCCTTCAAAGAACTACCTGGTGCGACCTTCTTTGGGGGATCAATGACGGCGCATGGCGCAACCAGGGAATCTCTAGCCGATAATTTGATCGCCTCGCAGGGCGTTCAAACACCTCGCTCCAGTATCTACGGATGCCGGATCAAGGTTTAAGGCATGACCTTTCCCGACTGGACTCCGGGCGGGACAGGGCGGAACGGCGCGGACGGCGCCAACGGCCCAGGGGTCATTGCAACAAGTGACTTAGATCTTGCTGACGGACACCACGGTGTCCATCCATCGCTGCTGGCCGCTGATCGGTTCGGAGGCAATGTCGATGATCCAGTTGGGATGCTGAGCGTCATGCGTCCACCACTTGAGCGCCTCATGCGGGGCGTCGCGGTCGATGGCGAACGGCGCCTTTTCACCCGAAGCGTAGCGCCCGTATTGCCAGCGGCCGCCGTGGCTCGACATGGCGATCACCCCGGGCACCACGTTCTCGGTCACCTTGACGGTGGCCTCGATGGTGCCGAGGCCGGTGGCGAGCTTGATCCGGTCGCCGTCGGCGATACCCCTCTCGGCGGCCGTGGCCGGATTGATCCAGCCGGCATCATCGCCGTCGATTTCGGCCAGCCAGCGGCAGTTCTGGGTCCGAGACAGGGTCTGCACGTTGACCTTGAAGGTGGTCAGCAACAATTGCTCTTCCTTCATGGCCTCGTGTTCCGGCGCCGGCATGTAGGTCGGCATGGGCGCCACGTCTTTCTCCGCCAGGATCGGCGAATAGATCTCGAAATACCCCGACTTGTTGAGCGCATCGGGACGGAAACCCTCGTAGACGGCACCCCAGATCATCTGGCCGACATAGCCCTTATAGGCACCGGCGGTGCGCCGGTAGCCGAGGCGCGCCGCCGCCTCGCCGCTGGCGACACCAACAGTCATCCAGTTCCAGTAGACACCGGTGGCAGTATCGAGGATCACGCCGTCCTCCTGCAGAGCCTCAGGCGCGACGATCCCCCTATAGGTATGATAGGCCGGCGTCGCCTCGGGGTCGTAGAGCACGCCGGCGTCGACCATGCCCTCGAAGCCGTCGCCGTTCTCCTCAACCTCGGGTGTCAGGCTACAGGCCTGGTCAACGAATTCCTTGGCCGTGTCGAAGCCGAGCGGGAAATCCATGCGCGCGGCCAGTTCGCAGCAGACGTCCTTGAAGTCGCGGGCCTCTCCATGCGGCGGCACCACCGGCTGGCGGATATAGTACTCAGGCACCTGGGTCGGCGAGATTCCGTCCTCGAAATCGTAGGTCTCCAGGAACACCGCGTCGGGCAGGATGAGGTCGGCGAGCGCCGCCGATTCATCGTAGAACGGTGTCACCGCGACGGTGTAGGGAAGCAGCGTCTCATCGATCAGAATGTCACGGTTTTCGGCGATGTTGGCGTTCGAATACACGGGGTTGTAATTGTACCACATGTAGACCTCGGGCCGGCCGCCGGCGCCGTCCTTGATCATCCGCAGCACTTGGTGGCCAACACCGTGGACGGGCAACACCACCTCGCCGGCGGGACCGCTCAGAATATCCAACTTGCGTGCCGCCGGTTTGTCCTCGGGACCCTCGGGATAGATCCATTGCGGAACGATGCCGAGGCAGCGACCACCCGGGTTGTCTATATTACCGGTAATGGCGGCCAACATCTGGATGGCCCGTTCGGTCTCGACGCCACCGTAGTGCGCGCTGGCGCCGCGCGAGCTGATCACGCAGGCGGGACGAGCGGTGGAGAATTCACGGGCGATGGCGATGATATGCTCGGCGCCGACGCCACTGATCTCTTCCGCCCATTCCGGCGTGTAGTCGGCCAGATGTTCGTTCAGGGCCGCCACCTTGGCCTCCAGCGAGACGTTGGGGTCGGGCGTGACCTGGCAGAACTCCAGGAACGCCTCGCCGGCGCCGCGGTACAGATCCTCGGCCATGATCACGTGGCACAGGGCAAGGACGACGGCGGCATCCGTCCCCGGCCTGATCTGAATCCAGGTGCTCGACTTCGATGCCGTGTTGGACAGCCGCACGTCGAAGGTGGTCATTTTCAGGTTGCCGTCGGCCAGCGCGCCGGCCAGGCGGCGCGCCAACGCCACGTGGTTGGTGTGCGCCTCCATGACATTGCTGCCGAAGTTGAGGACATAGCGCGCGTTGTCGAAGTCCCAGTTGTCCTGGCGCCCGCCCCAGGTCAATTCCAGGGCGGTTCGCCGGCCGCTTTGGCCGAGGCATGAGTTGTCGGCGACCGTCGCCGTGCCGTAGCTGGGCAGGAACACCTTGTTGATCAGCCGGTCGGCACTGGCCGAAATCCAGCCGTGGTGGAACATGAACTTTTCCGGCTGTCCGTCGTCACGCAGTTTCTTGAGTTTCGCGGTCAACTCGTCGAGGGCGGCGTCCCACGAAATCTTCTGCCATTTGCCTTCGCCCCGTTTGCCGGTGCGCTTCAGCGGTTGCAGGATGCGGTCGGGGTCGTAGACCTGATTGGTAGCGGCCTGGCCCTTGGCACACAGCGTGCCCAGAGTGCGCTGCGACTCCGGTTGGCCCTCGACTTTGACCACGTAACCATTCTCGACGTAACCGATGGCGGCGCACCGACTGGCACACAGCGCGCACGCGGTGGGGATGGCCTTGCGCTTGGTGCCGCTGAGATAGGAGAAGTCCTGGCCGCCGTGTTGCAATTCCTCGGCCCGCGCCGGCGCTGCGGTGCCGAGCGCCAGCGGTGTGCCAGCCATGCCCAAGGCACCGAATTTGAGAAAATTCCTGCGACTGACCATGATACCCTCTCGCAATCCCTAGAGTCCGACCGGACCGGTGGCCTGGCCGCCGATGACGACGATGTAGCGCAGCATGAACCCGCCGATCAGGACCGCGACCGAAACCGCGATCTCGACGGCCTTGGGTGCCGCGAAGGTACGGTGATAAATCAGCTTCGGAACCACGTAGACCAATTCGACCAGGGCCGGCAGCAGCAGCCCCACCAAGACCACCCAGACCCAGAACATCGACGCCATGGCGCCTCCGGGCAGGATGATCGCCACCGCGTGCTTGACGTCGCCAACCGTCAGGTGAGCGAACATGACGAACAGGAAGATCACCAGCAACTCGAAGCCGATGAGCATGACGTCTGTGGCCGTGAGGATGTAGGCCCCTAGGTGGTAGCGATGTTCGTCCTCCGGGTCCTTGCCGCCATGGTGGAACAACGCGCGCACCAGGATGATAATGGCGACGCCGGTCGACAATGCCGAGATCAGGAACAGCATGGCCAGGATCGGCGAGTTCCACAGCGGCCGCGACGGCATGGCGCCCAGCATGACGCCGGTATAGACCGCGACGCTGATGCCGAGTGGCACGTTGACCCAGGCGAGCGCCTTGCGAACCGGGTCGAGCGCGTGGTCCAGGCGCTTCAGTTGAGGCACGAACGACGGCAGGAAAACCAGCGCGTAAACTAGGCTGACCGTGATGAACAGGCCCAGCAGCCACGACCCAATGTTCATCGGCGACAGGTTGATGAGCTTGAACAGGTTGAGCGCGCGGAACGGCCGCCCTAGTTCGAAAATGATGAGGAACGTGCCCAGCATCACCGGCAGCGGTCCGATCAAGGCACCATAGCGGGCCATCACGAAATGGCCGCCACCGAACTTGCCGTCGCCGCCGCGCAGCAGAACCGAGGCGCTGACGGTCACCGCGCCGGCCCCGACCCCGGCCAAGTACAGATAAAGGATCACGGGCATGCCCCAAGTAAGCTCGTGTCCCATGGCTATCTCCTCTGCTCGTGCCGGCGGTGCGTCTTGACCCGTACCTGGCGCACCTCGGGGCGATCGGCGTCGAGCTCATCGGTGTGGTCGGCGCCGATGTAATAGACATTGGGCAGGGTGCCCATGGACCGGCGCAGCACCGTGACCCGGTTCTTGGCCACCAGCTTCGAGACCTGGCTTTCCGGATCACCTAGATCGCCGAAGATGCGCGCCCCGCCGACACAGGTGTTGACGCACGACGGCATCAGGCCCTTGGAGACCCGGTGGATGCAGAAGTCGCACTTGTCCGCGTATCCGGTCACCGGATTGAGGAAGCGCGCGTCGTAGGGACAGGCCAGGATGCAGTACTTGCAGCCGATGCAGAGCCCGTCGTCGATGACCACGATGCCGTCCTGTTCGCGCTTGTAGGTGGCGTTGGTCGGGCAGACGTGGACGCAGGGCGGGTTCGAACAGTGGTTGCACAGGCGCGGCAGGAAACTGCGCCCGACGTTGGGATACTCGCCCTTCTCGACGTATTCGACCCAGGCACGGTTCTCGCCCAGCGGCACGTCGAACTCGCTCTTGCAGGCCACGGTGCAGGCGTGACAGCCGATGCAGCGGCGCACGTCGATGACCATGCCGTACTGCACCTTGCGCTTGGCCGGCGTTTCCTGCGCGGCTTCAGCCTTCGCCGCGGCCAGCGGCGTCAACGCCACCGCCGTCACCACGCCACCGACGGCGGTGACGAAGTCGCGGCGCGTGGTCGCGGTGGTCCGGTGCTGACAAGCGTCGGTCGCGGGTGTCCTGGTCATGTCGGTCATCGCCCTAGTTCCCCGCCTTTTCCGGTTTCTTGAACGCGCCCTTGCGAAACGCCACGTAGCGGTGCGCCAGGTTGCCGTGGCATTCGATGCAGGTTTCCTTGTTCTTCAGCGCCTCGGCGTGGGCCTGCTGGCCGCGTGGCCGCTTCGGCTTGATCTCGGCCTCGATGTGGCAGGTGCGGCAGGTATTGCTGTCGTATTCGAACAATCGGTCGCGCATGCGATAGGCGCGGGCCGCGCTTTGCGGAATCCACGCTCCGGCGCGTTCGCCGTCGCGGTCGCGGAAATGCCCGTAAAGATCGGTGGCGCTGGCGTAATGGGAATAGGCGTAAAGGGAGAAGAAGAATCCCTCTGGGAGGTGGCAATCGACGCATCGTGCCTGTCCGCCCTCGGGCTTCGCCGGATGCACCTTGCTCATGGTCATCCGCGCAGCCGGGTCGTATTCCACCTCCAGATGGCAGTAGATGCACAACGCGTCGGTGGATACCAGGTTGCGGGTCACCGGCTCGAAAGCGAAGGCCGCACCGATCAGCAGGACACCGAAGACGGCGGCGGCAATCACGATCACACGCTTGTTGAGAATCCCCAGAATCTCCATGTCTGCACTTCCCGTTCATTCGCCGCGGATGGTCGCGGCGGGCGGGACCCGATTAGGATCCCGCCCTCCGGATGCTTACTTCAGCGTGACGGCTTCGATGTCCGCCTTGGTGCCGATACCGAGTGTCATCGGCCACGACACGTGGTGGCCACGGGTCGTCAGATTGTCGTCATGCACGGCGAGGCCAACGGTGTAGACACCACCCGCCTTCATGATCTTGTCGTCGGCGGGGTGGCCGGTATCGAGCTTGCGGGTCCACGTGATGGTCCACATGCCGTCCTTCCACATACCCTTGACGTTGTCGTTGTCGGCCGCCGATCCCTTGGCGGTGGAGCGGTTGACGGCGTACTGCGGGATCAGATCACCCTTCTTCCAACCGGCCTTGGGATCGAACTTGACGCCGTTGCGCTCGACGATCAGCGTCGGGGCTTTCGATTGATCGCGCAGGGTTTCCGCCCGGTGCGCCTTGAACCCGACCTTGCTGGCGTCGAACATGTACTTGGGCTGTTTCTTCTTCTTGTCCCAGTTCTTGGCGAACATCTTCTTGCCCTTGTCGAACAGCCGGTATTCGAGGACGTAACCGTCGTCGGCCATGTCGACCTGGTTGGATCGATGTCCGCGCCACTGCATGAGATCGACGAACTGGCCGGCAGCCTTCAGCTTGGCGACCTCGGCGGCCGATTTCGTCTTGTCCCAGTCGAGGTTTTCAGTGGTACGTGTCGACGGCAGATACTTGCGCACGTCCTTCTTGTGCAACACCTTGCCGAGCAGCGGGTGCGCCTTGACCTTGGCCTTCTTGGCCAGCTTCTGCATGTCGCGCATGCCGTCGTGGCAGGTCAGCCAGCACCCTTGTTCAGCGAACATCGGCACCTTGCCGTCGTCCATCATGATCGAGAAACGGTCCTCGTAGATTGCTGGCTGGCCATCCTTCCACACCTTCTTGTGCAGCCGCGGATAGCCATAGGGCTTCCAGGCCTTGCCGTCATAGCGCCAGTGCGGATGGGCAGTACCCGGGAAGTTCTGGAGGGTCTTCCATTGGGCGCGCAGGTAAAGGTTCTCGGCATCGTGCGCGGCCTGCACGGAAAGATCGATGACCGCTTGCTTGCCTTTGATCGGATGCGGCTCGAGCATCTTGCCAGTGACCAGGGCCTTGCCGATCGCTTCTTCCTCCTTGCCGACGACATGGCAAGATGTGCAGGCATCGCCCTCCGCCGTCTTGCGGTCGGCCCGTTTGTGTTCGGGACTGCGAAGCCACTGGTAACTGGACTGTCCGGGGTAGAACAGCTTGACCGTACTCGCCGGAACTTTAGACCAGTTGATGTTGGCAGGGTCGGCCGCGAGGGCGGGCCCCGTCATGAGGGCGGCGACGCCCAATATCAATAATCCTTTCTTCATGGTATGCCTCCATCACCTACTGCAACCTTCATTCCGATGCAGCGAAGTCTTATCTAAGGCACGTTCCAAAAGGTCTCGCATTGACCGATGTCAAATTCCATAGAACGCTTATCTAGGATGCCGTCATTCGCGTAATGAGGGTTGCTACGAATCCGAACACCGGGCGCGATGAAGCGGCTGAATTCGAGAATATTCAGGTTTGCAAATCGTGGAGATACCGAGGGAAGAGTGAGACGCTCTCAGAGGCCTGAATTCGGCCATCTCGGCTAAACGTCTCCGTCGTCAATTCTTCGCCACGGGAACCTCGAAACCAAACACGCAAAGTATTCAGCCCATGTTTGGCTCTGCTACGATTATTCCAACACGACAGTTCGTCGCCCAGGCCATTGAAGTGGGATACATGGAAATTGATGTAGCATGTGTAGATCGCTTGGCGCCGGTCGCCGAGGACAGCTTCGGGGCAGGCTCGGACTTAGTCACGCCCCGCCGTTGTAGGCGGATCATGACAGGAGGTTGGACATTGGAATCCGAGCCCTCGGTTCCGTGAGCCTATGACCCGATGAGGCCTGCAAGGCGCCGACAAGCCGAAGGCGGTTCCGTTCCGCGCCCTGTCCATCTTGGAATTCCCTGTGTTTTCCGTGGTTCCAGTTCATTTTCTTCACCCCGACCTTGCGGGTGGAACTTTGCCTGACTATCTAAACAACGTCCCCGACAAGACAGACGACGCGGCCGCGCGCCCTTTGGCGTGCGCGGTTCGTCGTGCATTGACGGAAGGGATGCTGACGAATGATGACGAATGATGACATGCCGTGCGGGATTCGGCGTATTTCGTGTAATATCAAATAGTTGATCCGTTTCAACCCCGTGTTTACTGATCAGAAACGGCTCCGAACCGCGTCGGAAAGTGGATTTTCGGGCATTGATTGTCTCCTCGGGCAGACACCGGCTTCACGCGGTTCGAATGAAAATAATTTCACCCAAGTGAAAATATATGGTAATTTTTCATTGAAGGGTGAAATTCGTCCGCGGCCATGGTCGTCAGCCGGAATGGTGAACGAACAGGCGGCGCGTGGGAGGGGAATGGCGATGCCGGATGCGGCAGGCGGCCAGCGAACGCCGGTGGGGGCCCAGATCAGGGACCTGCGCAAGGCGCGCGGCATGACCATTCAGACGTTGGCCGAGCGCATCGGCCGCTCGGTCGGCTACGTCTCGCAGATCGAGCGCAACATGGCCGCCATCTCCATCCCGGTGCTGAGCGAGGTGGCGCGGGCACTCGGCGTCGGCATCAACTTCTTCTTCCAGGAAAGCACGCCCGCGTCCGAGGACGAACACGGCATCGTGGTTCGCCGAGGCAACCGGCGGCGGCTCGAGTTTTCCGGCTCGGGCATGACCGAGGAACTGCTGTCGCCAGGCTTCTCCGGCGCATTCGAGGTCATTGAAGGACGCTTCGAGGCCGGCGGCGAGACCGGCGAGGCCCCCTACCGGCAGTCGGGCGAGGCAGCGGGTGTGGTGCTGGAAGGCACCATCGAATTCGCCCTCGGCGGTCGCACCTACGTGTTGGAACCGGGCGACGCCGTCACCTATTCGCGGGCCGAGGCGCACCGCGCGCGCAACGTCGGCGACGGGCCGGCGCGCGTTTTGTGGATCGTCGCCCCACCGTCATATTGAACCGAGACCAGACCCAAGGTCGCTGAACGAAGGACAGATAAGAACATGGCCAAGGAACTCCCCAATGAAGCGCGCGTGGTGATCGTCGGTGGCGGCGTCATCGGCTGCGGTATCGCCTATCATCTCGCCAAGCTCGGCTGGTCGGACTGCGTGCTGGTCGAGCGCAAGCAGCTGACCAGCGGCACCACCTGGCACGCGGCCGGCCTGATTGGCGTGCTGCGCGACAACCACACCATGTTCAATCTGGCGCGCTACACGGCCGATCTCTACCACGGGCTGGAGGAAGAAACCGGCCAGGCCATCGGCTACAAGATCAACGGCTCGCTGTCGCTGGCGACCCACGATGGCCGCATGGAGGATCTGGTGCGCCGGGCCGACATGGCCAAGGTGTTCGGACTGCAGGTGGACGTGCTGGGGCCCGAGGGCTGCAAGGACCACTACCCGATTATGAACGTGGACGACCTGGTCGGCGGCATCTTCATCCCGTCGGACGGCCAGGCGGACCCGGTCGGCGTCACCCAGGCCATGGCCAAGGGCGCGCGCATGGGTGGCGTCCAGATCCACGAGAACACCAAGGTGACGGAAATCCTCATCGATGACGGCCGCGCCGTCGGCGTTTCCACCGACAAGGGGGATATCAAGGCCGACCACGTGGTGCTGGCCTGCGGCATGTGGACGCGCGAACTGGCGTCCACCGTCGGTGTCGGGGTGCCGCTGCATGCCTGCGAGCACTTCTATATCGTCACCGAACCGATGGAAGAGGTGACGCCGGGCCTGCCGGTGATGCGGGACTACGACTACGCTGCCTATTACAAGGAAGACGCCGGCAAGCTTTTGCTGGGGGCATTCGAGCGCGAAGCCAAGCCCTGGGGCATGGACGGTATCCCCGAAAGCTTCGAGTTCGATCAGCTGCCGGACGATTTCGACCATTTCGAACCGATCCTGATGGATGCCATCCGTCGCATACCGGCACTGGAAACGGCTGGCATCCAGACCTTCTTCTGCGGGCCGGAAAGCTTCACCCCGGACGATCGCTACCACATCGGCCCGGCGCCCGAATTGCCGGGGCTGTTCATCGCCGCCGGGCTGAATTCCATCGGCATCCAATCGGCCGGCGGCGTCGGCAAGGTGGTGTCGGAATGGCTGCGTGACGGAGCCCCGCCCAACGACCTCTCGGGCGTCGATATCCGGCGCAACATGCCGTTCCAATCCAACCGCTACTATCTTCGGGACAGGGTGAAGGAAACACTGGGGTTGCTCTACGACACCCACTGGCCGTTCTACCAGTACCGCACGGCGCGCGGCGTGCGCCGTTCGCCGCTGCACGAGGGCCTTAAGGCCCACGGCGCCTGCTTCGGCGAAACGGCCGGCTGGGAGCGCGCCAACTGGTTCGCCAACGAGGGCCAGGAAGCGGCCTACGAATACAGCTTCACGCGCCAGAACTGGTTCCAGAACACGGCCAATGAACACCAGGCCGTGCGGGACGCTGTGGGCCTGCTGGACATGAGTTCCTTCGCCAAATACCGGGTTACCGGGGCGGATGCGGAGGCGGTGCTGAATAACATCTGCGCCAACGACGTTGCCGTCGATCCGGGCCGCATCGTCTACACCCAGTGGCTGAACGAGCGCGGCGGCATCGAGGCCGACCTCACCGTGACGCGGCTGGCCGAGGACGACTACATGGTGGTGACGGCGGCCGGCTCGCAGGTCCGGGACATGGATTGGCTGAAACGGAACACGCCGGAGGGTGCGCGCGTGTCGGCCATCGACGTCGGCTCCGGCGAGGCGGTGATCGCCGTCATGGGGCCGAAGGCACGGGACGTGTTGGCGACGGTGACACCGGCCGATCTCTCCAACGATGCCTTTCCATTCGGCACCGCGCAGACCATCGAGGTCGGCTACGGCCTGGCCCGGGCGGCGCGCATCACCTACGTCGGCGAACTGGGCTGGGAACTCTACGTGCCGACGGAGTTCGCGGCGCATGTGCATGAGGTGGTGGCCGAGACCGGTGCGGCGCACGGACTCAAGCACGTCGGCATGCACGCCATGAATTCGCTCAGGCTTGAGAAAGCCTTCCGGCACTGGGGGCACGATATCTCCGACGAGGACACGCCGCTAGAGGCCGGGCTCGGCTTCGCCGTTGCCTGGGACAAGACCGGCGGCTTCATCGGCCGGGATGCCCTATTGCGCCAGAAGGAAGCCGGGCCGAGCCGGCGGCTGGTGCAGTTCCTGCTCTCGGAGCCGGAGCCGCTGCTGTACCACAACGAGCCGGTCTACCGGGCCGGCGATATTGTCGGCTACCTGACGTCGGGCTGGTACGGCCACACGCTCGGCAGCGGCGTCGGCCTCGGCTATGTGGATATTCCAGACGGCGGAAAGCCAGCTGACCTGAACGGCGACGACTACGCCATCGAGGTCGCCGGCCAAACGGTGCCGGCGACGGGCAGCCTGCGGCCGCTCTACGATGCCAAGGCGGAAAGAGTCAGGTTGTAGAATGTATTGCGCTTTGTGGCATACTACGGGTTGCGATTCGGTCAAGCTCGGGCGCCGCTGGCGTTCGGGCCGGGGATGGAGACGGGCCGGAAGGAGCCCCTGTGAATGAAGCCGCGACCATAGACAACGCTCCACCGGCCAAGGACCTGTTGGCCATCCTGGAGCGTTGGGAAGAGCATCACCCGGACTTCAACACGCTGTTGCTGGTGTCACTCAGCGTATTGCCGACGGGCGAGGCCGACGCCATCTTCTGGAACGACCTGGCCAGCATGCTCGTCAGCTACAAGGCCCGGCACGATTGCCGGCTCTACACGCTGTCGCAGCCGGACCGGGCGATCCTGGTGAAGATGAGTGAGTTCAACCAGGTCAGCCTGCTGACCGATCTCAAGGTCGAACTACTGCGCCTGATCCAGCAATACTTCCCGGAAAGCTTCGGTATGGTCGACCAGTCGCGGCTGCTCCGGAACATCGACCTCCGCTTCAAGGTGCCCAACGCCATCAAGTTCCTGGAGCGCTATATTGAGCAGGAGGAAGACGATCAGAAGCCTGTCGCCTCGGCCCCCGCAGCCGCCCGGCGCCGGCTTAGCGAGACCGACATCGATCGCGTGGTCGCGGTCAATAAGCAGGTCGGCACGGCGTCGTTCGCCAAGGTCTTCATCAAGCATCAGAAGATCGCCGTCATCAAACCCGGCGAGCCGCCCGAAGAGATCATGCATGAGTACTTCGTCGGCATGGACATGCTGAAGCAGCACGTGTTCAAGGACGTGGAGCTGCGCGGCTCGGGCAACCTGTTCAACCAGCTGACCATCACGCTGGACCGGCTGCTGTTGCGCTCCTTCGCCGACGCCAACCCGGAACGCGCCAAGTGCTCCATCAACCTGAACGTGGAATCCGTATTCACCAAGGCTTTCGAGAGCTTCCTCGGCGAGACCGATGAGAACGCCTTCGCCAACGTGGTCTTCGAGTTCCGCCAGTCCAACATCCTGCAGCACTACGACGAGTACGAGGTCGCGGCCAGCCTGATCAATTCCCGCAACGGCGCCATCGCCGTCGACGCCATCTTCCCGGAGACCGTCGGCATCATGAACCTGGACCGGCTCAGCGCCAATATGGCCAAGGTATTCTGGCGCCAGGGCGCCGAGGCGACGTTGCCCAGGTTCCGCGAGGAGATCGAACGCACCCAGGCCAACGGCACGCAGGTTGTGTTCGCCCGGGTCGACGACGAGACCGCCGTCGAGGTCGGCCACGAGCTCGGTGTCACCCTGTTCCAGGGCTTCCACATCGACCGTTTGTTGGAGGAAAGCGCGACCTAGAACAACGGCGCCACGGCGGCTTTCAGTTCATCGAGAGTGGCGTGAGTCTTGGTCGCGCCCTCGGCGTGGATGAACTGGTAGGCGGGCTTGCCGGCGCGGTCGAAGACTAGCACCGTCGGGATGCGGTCGACGCCGCCGAAGGTGGCTGTCACCCGGTCATCGTCCTCGCCGGCGAGCACCGTGAAGGCCGGCTTGGTGGTGCCGAGGAAGCGCCGCATGCGGGCGGCGTTGCCGGCGTCCTCGATGAAATCCTCGAACACGTTGATGGCGAGGATGGCGAGATCATCGGCGCCGTAGATTTTGCGGAGACCGTTCAGGTGTCCGAACTCCGGCCGGCACGGCGGACACCAGCTGGCGAAGAAGGCAACCACCACCACACGCCCCTCCAACGATCCGAGTTCCATACCTGCCAGCCGTTGCATGCCAGCGAGCGCCGTCTGGCGCTCCGTATCCATCGGCACCACGCCGACCTCCGCGCGAGTGCCAGTCACCGACAACCCGACAATCGCCGCCACGACGATCGGGACCATCAATCCGAATGCTTTTTGAAACACCCCCGCCATGATGATCTCAGTGCCGCGTTTCGACGGCGAAGACCGCATCCAGGCGGGCCAGGGCGAGCATGCGCCGGGCCTGCGTGCCGAGGCCGGTAACGGCGAAGCGCTTGCCGTGCCGGCGCGCCGCCTGCAGGGCCTCGACCAGGCTGGCCAGGCCGGCACTGTCGATGCGCGTCACGCCGGCCATGTCGACCTCCAGACCATCCACGTCCCGGAGGCCGCGCAATAGGCTGCGACGCGTCGCCGCCGCCGATCGGAAGTCGAACTCGCCCTCGATGCTCATGGTCTGCATGGTGCGCTCTCCTTGATGCGGATCCTAGGGCGCCCGCCGGCGAGTTGGAAATGAAGCACCGTCACGATGGCGCGAGCCCGAGGATCGAACCGTCGCCCGCCGCCATGGCCGGCGAAGGGCATGGGCAAGGCAATTTCGCCACAATTGCCCACCCTCAAGCCGTTTCGAGCCGTTTTAGGGCGGGTCAATACAGACCAAGTCTTTGAAACAGAACGAAACACGCCAGATTCGGTACAAAATGTGGTCATACGTGGTCGCCTGTAGTCATCCACCCGGCCGGGCGCTCCGAGGCAACCTTGTTCACGATGTCAAACAGCACGGCGCCCGACCCGCGCAACCGGTGCACGGCCGGATCGGACATCGATCGTTCGGGCTCGAGTTCCATATAGCCCGTACGTTCGCCGTCGCAAGGGGCGGCCCGGGAATATTTCCGAGCCCCGCCAGCCACTCTCTCGGTCAGCCGATGCGGATGTCGTCGACCGCCCAGGGTACCAGTTGGGCGAAGTCATTGGCGTGCATGTCCGACAGCACTTCGCGGGCACCCGAAACCAGCCGGTCGGCGAGTCCCGTCAGTTCGCCCGCCCGCGAGACCAGGTAGAGCGAGCGTGTCATCCCAGGCCCCGGTAGCGGCAGGGCTTCCAACCCGCGCGCCCCGGCGCGACCATGGGCCAGGCAGAGCGGTGTCGACAGCGCCCAGCCGAGGCCGCCCGAGACCATGGCGAAGACGTTCTCCGTGCCATCGAATTCCATGGCCGGTGGCGCATTCAGGCCGAGGCTCTCCAGGTAGGCCTCGATCTGCGCGCCGATCATGGAGCGCACGGAATAGCGGACCAGCGGATGGTTGCGCACCAGGTCCTCCAGTCGCACTTGACCACGGCTGGCCCGGGCCAGCGTTGCCGGCACCACCAGGATGAACGGCTCGGTGATCAGGCGCGCCCGCTCGACCCCCTCGAGCCCGGCCATGGCATCCGACGTCACGACCGCGTCCAGCCTGCGCCCGACGACCAGGTCGGGCCCCAGGTTGGGGCTGATGCCGGCCCAGACGGTGAGATGGCGCGCGGTCCCGCGCAAGCGGCGGATCAGACCCGGCCCGACGGCGCCGGCGAAGGAATCGATCATGCCGAGCCGGACCTGCGGCAGGGTCGCGTCGGCGATTTCGCGCACTCGTTCACGTAATGCCGCCCGATCGGCGAGCAGCCGGCGAGCCCCTTCCGTCAGGTGCTCGCCGGCCGCGGTCGGTCGCATGGGCCGTTGGGCGCGATCGACGACCTCGCCCCCCAGCGCCGCTTCAAGCCGGGCCACCGCCCGGGATACGGCCGACTGGGTCAAACCCAGCCGTTCCGCCGCCGCCGACATGCTGCCCAATTCCGCCACGGCCAAGAAGATTTCCATATTGCGAAGATCGAAGGCGTCGGCGGCGCGCAATACGGATGTCATCTCAACCCTCTTGGCCGGCTGAAATGATTATTCATGATTTATAATCATAATCAATATGATTTTTAATCATTCTATGCCCAAGGCCACCGAATCATGGGACAACTCATGACAGCGGGTGTGGCGGCAGCGCCGACACTTGGCTCGCGCGACAGGTCGCAACACATTTATCCGGGGACCACCTAACCGATGGTCAAGTATTCCATCTTCTCGCTGGCGCGGAACGCGCTGAGTTATCACCAGAACTGGCCCAAGGCCTGGCGCAGCCCGGAGCCGAAGCAGGAATACGACGTCATCATCATCGGCGGCGGCGGCCACGGCCTGGCGACGGCCTACTTTCTGGCAAAACTGCACGGCATCACCAACGTGGCGGTGGTGGAAAAAGGCTGGCTCGGCGGCGGCAACACCGGGCGCAACACCACCATCGTGCGCTCCAACTACGGCCAGCCCGGCAATACGGAGTTCTACGAGCACTCCATGAAACTGTGGGAGGGCCTGAGCCAGGACCTGAACTACAACGTCATGTTCTCGCAGCGGGGCGTCATCAACCTGGCCCACACGGACGCGCAGATCGACGCCTTCCAGCGCCGCGGCAACGCCATGCGGCTGGCTGGCATCGATGCCGAGTTCCTGAGCCCGGCCCAGATCAAGGCGAAGGCACCGCTGATTGATATCTCGCCCAACACGCGGTTCCCCATTATGGGCGGCCTGTGTCAGCCGCGCGGCGGCACGGCGCGCCACGACGCCGTCGCCTGGGGCTTGGCCCGGGGCGCGGACAGCCGAGGCGTCGACATCATCCAGAACTGCGAGGTGACGGGCATCGACGTTTCCGCCGGCCGGATTACCGGCATCCAGACATCGCGCGGCGCCATCAAGGCGAAGAAGGTCGGCGTCGCCGTCGCCGGGCATTCCGGCCAGGTGGCGGAGATGGCAGGCCTGCGCCTGCCCATCGAAAGCCACGTCCTGCAGGCCATGGTGACCGAGCCGATGAAGCCGTGCCTTGATACGGTGGTCACATCGGGCGCCGCCCACATGTACGTTAGCCAGTCGGACAAGGGCGAACTGGTGTTCGGCGGCGATCTGGATTTCTACAATTCCTATGCCCAGCGCGGGAACATGCCGCGCATCGAGGAAGTGACCCAGGCCCTGGTGACCATGTTCCCCGCATTTCGCCGGGCCCGCATGATGCGCACCTGGGGCGGCATCATGGACATGTCCATGGACGGTAGCCCGATCATCTGCAAGACGGACATCGATGGTTTCTACATTGACGGCGGCTGGTGCTACGGCGGCTTCAAGGCGACGCCGGGCTCGGGCTGGGTGTTCGCCCACACCATCGCCAATGATGCGCCGCACGCGCTGAACGAACGCTTCACGTTGGAGCGCTTCAATAATGGCACGCCGATCGACGAATCCGGCGCCGGCCCGACGCCGAAGGCGCATTAGGGGAAGGACCGAGACATGCTACTGATCCCCTGCCCCTGGTGCGGCGAACGCGCGCAAACGGAATTCACCTACGAGGGCGACGCCACCGTCGACCGACCGGACCCGGCCTCGGCGACCGAGGACGAATGGCTCGACCACATCTATCTCAGGGACAACCCGAAGGGCTGGCATGACGAGTTGTGGCACCACGCCGCCGGTTGCCGCCGCCACCTGAAGGTTCGCCGCAACACGGTGACGCACGACATCGCCGGCTCGGCCCCGCCGAACGAGAAGATTTCGGGAGGCGAGACATGAGCGGACAATCCTTCCGCAATCCCGTCGGCGGGCGCATCGACCGATCGCGGCCGCTTCGTTTCACTTTCAACGGCAAGACCTACGAAGGCTATCAGGGCGACACGCTGGCCTCGGCGCTGCTGGCCAACGGCGTCAACCTGGTCGGTCGCAGCTTCAAATACCATCGGCCGCGCGGCTTTGCCGCGGCCGGCATCGAGGAGCCCAACGCTCTGGTGCAGTTGGAGGCAGGTGCGCGCACGCAGCCCAACCTGCAAGCCACCCGCATCGAGCTTTACGATGGGCTCAGCGCCACCAGCCAGAACTGCTGGCCATCGGTCGACTTCGATCTGGGCGCGCTGACGTCGGTCTTCAGCCGGCTGTTCCCGGCCGGCTTCTACTACAAGACCTTCATGTGGCCGGCCAAGCTCTGGATGTTCTACGAGCACGTCATCCGCAACATCGCCGGCATGGGCGAAAGCCCGGTGGAAGGCGATCCGGACACCTACGCGCACCGCTATGCGCACGCCGACGTGGTCGTGGTCGGCGGCGGACCCGCCGGCCTGATGGCGGCGCTGGGGTCGGCGCGGTCGGGGGCACGTGTCATCCTGGCCGATGATGGCGCCGAGTTCGGCGGCAGTCTGATGGGCCTCGATCACCACATCGGCGACCAGCCAGCGATGGACTGGGTGTCGGCGATAAAGGCCGAGTTGGCGGGCCTGGATAACGTCACGCTGCTGCCGCGTACCACGGTGACCAGCTATTACGACCACAACATGTTGGTCATGGCCGAGCGCGTGGCCGACCACCTGGCCACGCCGGCACCGCACCAGCCGCGCCAGCGGCTTTGGCACGTGCGGGCGGACGAGGTGGTGCTGGCCACCGGCGCCATCGAGCGGCCATTGGTGTTCGCCGACAATGACCGGCCGGGCGTCATGCTGGCTTCGGCGGCGCGCGCCTATGCCAACCATTACGGCGTGCGCACCGGCGAGCGGGCCGTGGTGTTCACCAACAACTCGTCGCCCTACCCCGCCGCCGTCGACCTGGCGCGGGCCGGCATCAAGATCATGGCCATCGTCGACAGCCGCGCCGAAGTGCCGGAGCCGGCGCTGGACCTCGCCAAGGCGGCCGGCATCGGCGTGCTGGCCGGCCACGCCGTGGTCAAGGCCCACGGCACCAAGTCGGTGAATGCCGTCACCGTGCAGGCGCTTGACGCCGACGGCGGTCTGACCGGCGAAACCCATGACATTCTTTGCGACCTGGTCTGCGTCTCCGGCGGCTGGGCGCCGACCGTGCATTTGCATTCCCAGGCCAAGGGGAAGATTCGCTACGACGACGACCTGGCTACCTTCGTCATGGCGGGAGCAACGCAGCGCTGCCACGGCGCAGGTGCCGCGACGGGCGCCTTGCGGGTGACGGAGAGCCTGGAGACGGGCGCCGCCGCCGGTGCCGAGGCGGCCAAGGCGGCCGGGTTCGATGCCATTCCGCCCGAGGTGCCATCGGCCGAAGCCGGTCCGCCGCTCGACCTGGAGCCGCTGTGGGCCGTGCCGCACATGCACCACGACCACGGCAAGCGCTTCGTCGACCACCAGAACGACGTCACCGCCGAGGACGTGGCCCTGGCCCACCGGGAGAACTATATCTCGGTCGAACACCTGAAGCGCTACACCACGCTCGGCATGGGCACCGACCAGGGCCGCACGTCGAACATCAACGGCCTCGCCATCATGGCGTCGCTCAGGGGCGAGGATATCCCGGCCGTCGGCACCACCACCTTTCGGCCACCGTTCTCGCCGACCTCGCTCGGCACCATCTCCGGGCCGCACTGGGGGCAGCACTATCACCCGACCCGGCGGTCGGCCATGCACGCCTGGCACGAGGCAGCCGGGGCACCGTTCGTCACCGCAGGGCCGTGGCTGCGCCCGCAGGCTTATCCCGGGCCGGGCGAAGGCCTGGTGCCGGCGATCCAGCGCGAAGCCCGGCACATCCGCGAAAAGGTCGGCATCTGCGACGTTTCGACGTTGGGAAAGATCGACCTACAGGGGCCGGATGCCGCGGAGTTCTTGAACCGGATCTACATCAATTCGTTTTCCAAGCTGGCGGTCGGAAAATGCCGCTACGGCCTGATGCTGCGCGAGGACGGCTTCATGTACGACGACGGCACCGTCACCCGCGTCGCCGAGAACCGCTTCATGGTGACCACCACCACCACCCACGCCGGCAGCGTCATGCGGCACATGGAATATTTTCATCAGGTCGTCTGGCCCGAACTCGATGTCCACATGATTTCGGTCTCCGAGGAATGGGCAGCCATCGCCATCGCCGGACCGGATAGCCGGCGGGTGCTGGAGAAAGTGACGGACGACATCGATGTCTCGAACGAAGCACTCGAGTTCATGGGCTTTCGCGAAGGCAACATCTGCGGCGCCCGGGCGCGGCTGTTCCGTATCAGCTTTTCGGGCGAGCTGGCCTACGAAATCAACGTGCCGGCGGATTACGGGGTCGACATCTGGACGGGCTTGATGGAGGCCGGCCGGGAATTCGACATCATCCCCTACGGCACCGAGGCCATGGGCATCATGCGGACCGAGAAGGGCCACATCGTCGGCGGCGAAATCGACGGCCGCACCACGGCGGGTGATCTGGGCTTCGCGAAGCTTCTGGAGAACGGCAACAAGAAGCCCGACTTCATCGGCAAACGTGCCGCCGGGCGCACTGCGTTGATGGACCCGGACCGCATGCAACTGGTCGGCTTGATCCCGGTGGACAAGAAAAGCCGGGTGCCGCGCGGCGGTCACATCGTCGAGGACCCGAAGGCCCCCTTGCCCATCAAGTCCATCGGCCAGGTTACTTCCAACAGCCTCAGCCCCAACCTGGGTCATCCCATCGGCCTCGCCCTCGTGCGGCGCGGCAGCCAGCGCCACGGCGACACCGTGCACGCGCACTCGCCGCTGACCGGTCAGACCGTGGCCTGTACCGTGACCCATCCGGTCTTCATCGACCCGCAGGGGGAGAGGCTCCGTGGCTAGTCAAGCAATCGCACGATCCGCCCTCGACGGCATCCTCGTCGCCGGCACCTACGGTGCCGCGGACTCAGGCGCCGGTTTGACCATCGCCGAACGCCGGCCGCTGGCCCTGGTCCACGTCGGCGTGCGCGAGGGCGATACCGATACCCGGGCGGCCGTCGCCCCGACCCTGCCCACCACCGCCGGCGAGACAGCCGTCACCGGCGAGGCCCGCGCCATCTGGCTGGCACCCGATCGCTGGCTGCTGTGCGGAGCGGATGCCGAGGGTATCCGCGCATCGGCGCCAGGCGCCGCCGTCAACGACGTGTCATCGGGCCGCGCGGTGCTGCGTCTCTCCGGTCCCCGGGTGCGCGATGTGCTGGCGGCCGATTGCCCGCTCGACCTGCATGTGTCGGCGTTCGGTCCCAACCGTTCGGCCGCGACCCTGATCGGTCACTTCAATGTGGTCATCGATTGTGTCGAGGCCGATGTGTTCGACGTCTACGTGGCCCGCGGCTTCGCCCAGGACTTCTGGCACTGGCTCACAGAGACAGCGGCCGAATGGGGTTATCGGGTCGAGGGCTAGTCTAGAAGGTGATCTAGGGCGCGCGCTCGGCGCAGATTGCCGAGAATTTGTTCATGTCCACGTTGTTGCCACTGAGCACGTTGACGACGACGTCGCCGATGCCAATGATGCCGCCGGAGAGCAGCGCCGCGGCACCAACCGCCCCGGCACCTTCCGACACAAGGTGGTCGTTCCAGAAAAGCCAAGCCATGGCGTCGGCGATGTCGTCCTCGCTGACGAGCACGCTTTCGTCCACAAGGTCCCGGACCATGGGGAAGGTGTAGCGGTTATCCGCACCCAGGCCTCCTTGCAGGGCATCGGCCAGCGTCGGCTCCTCGACGATGTCAACGACGTGGCCAGCCTTCAGCGAATCATGCATCGCCGCGCCTTTGTCCATGGTCACGCCGACGACGCGGATGCCGGGCTTCAATGCCTTGGCGGCGAGCGCGATGCCGGCGATCAGGCCGCCGCCGGAAAGCGGCACGACGATGGTGTCGGCATCGGGGCAATCGGCCAGTACCTCGGCCGAGATGGTGCCTTGCCCGGCGATCACGGCAGGATGGTCGAAGGGCGAAACGAAGGTCCGTCCGGTCTCGTCGATGATGGCCATCATACCGGCCTCGGCCTCGTCCTGCGTCACGCCAGTGACCTGCGCATCGGCGTCCAGCGCCCGGATGGCCGCCACCTTGTTGGCCGGCACGCCTTCCGACACGCAGATGACGGCGTCGATGCCGAGCGCCTTCGACGCATAGGCGATGCCACGGCCGTGATTGCCGCTGGAGAACGTGATGACACCCCGCGCCCGTTCGTCGTCGGTGAGCGTCAGCAGCGCGTTGAACGCTCCCCTCAGCTTGAAGGCGCCCGAATGCTGCATGGCCTCGATCTTGTGATAGACCGTCCGGCCCGTGGCCGCCGAAAGACCCGGCGACACCCGAAGCGGTGTCCGCACCACGCGACCGCGAATGCGCTCGGCGGCGGCGTTGACGTCATCGATGGTCGGCCAATCGGTCATGCTGCGGAAACCTTAGCGCCCGCGCCCTAGAAAGGCACGGCGCGTTCGGGCGGCGGCATGATGGTGGTGCGCTTCATGATGCGTTCGGCCGCGGGATCGAAATCGCCGCGCCGGTGCATGGTCGACGCGTTGTCCCACATCACGGCATCGCCGAGCCGCCAGGAATGTTCGTAGACGAACTCGGGCCGCTGGATCCAGTCGAACAGCTCATCAAGGATTTCGCGGCTCTCGTCCTCGAACACGCCGTCGATGGCGGCGGTCATGGCCGGGTCCACATAGATGGCCTTCCGGCCGGTGACGGGATGGGTGCGGACCAGCGGATGCACAACGTCCGGCGTGCGGGCCGTCTGCTGCTCGTTGGTGGGCTCGCTCCATTGCCGGTTGAAGTAGGCGTAGGATTGAACGGCCTTGAGCGACGCCAGCATCTCCTTCTTGGCATCCGGCAGGGCCTCGTAGGCGACGGCCAGGTTGGCGAAGCAGGTCTCGCCGCCCGTGGGCGGGATCTTGAAGGCGCACAGCAGCGAGCCCACCGCCGGCTCCAACTGGTAGATCTGATCGTGATGCCAGCCGACCTCGTGGTCGCCGAGGATACCGATGGCCCCGCCGTCCCGCTTGACGTTGGAGACGGTGAGCAGTTCCGGATGTTCCGGGTCCAGGTACTCTTCGCGGACGTGGATTTCGAGCTCGCCGAAATGGCGCGAGAAGCGGACCACGTCGGCCTCGGAGAGGTTCTGTTCGCGGAACAGCACGACGCCGTTGTCGTACCACAGCCGCTCCGCCTGCTTAACGTCGGCGGGATCCGGATGGGCGAGATCGATGCCGGCGATCTCGACACCGAAGCGGGACGTCAGCGGACGGGTTTCGATGGCCATGGCGGTTTTCCTCCAGATCACGAATATAAGCGTATTCAGGCCGCCACCGGCAAGTCTGCCGGCCACATTGCAGCCCCCCCATGTCCCTGGCACAATCCGCCGAGACGGGGACGACGCGGATGATCGACGACGAAATCGGCAAGATCGAACGGATCCTGGCCAAGGACCTGTTCTTCATCGCCGCCACCGAGAAGTCGGGCACCACCTGGCTGCAATCGCTGATCGACGCCCACCCCAGCGCCGCCTGCCGGGGCGAGGGCCAGTTCTTCACCCAGCTGTCGCCGAAGCTGGCCACCGCCACCAACGAATACCAGGCCTTTGTGAAGCGGCTGAACACCACGGTGTTCGACGAGACCGCCGGTTTCCCGCTGATGGGCCGGGCCGAATTCCGTTTCCTTGCGCGCAGTGCCGCAGCCCTGATGATGGCCGGCTACGGCGACGCGCCGGAGATCACGGCGGTCGGCGAGAAAACCCCCGGCACCGTGCGGGCACTCGGCCACATGCGCGAACTGTTTCCCGACGCCAAGGTGCTGTTCATCCTGCGCGACGGCCGCGACGCCGCCGTGTCGGGCTGGATCCACCTGGTCCGCCAGTGGGGCCCGAAGAAGGGGACGGAAGCGCTCGACCACTACGCCAAGCGGTTCGCCAAGATCTGGCGCAAGGACTACGAGGCCGCCCGCGTCTTCGCCGATGCCCACCCGGCGGATTTCCTGGAAATCCGCTACGAGGCCCTGCACGCCGACCCGGCTCGGGAAATGTCCCACGTGTTCGAGTTCCTGGGCCTGGCGCGCGATGAGGCGACGCTCGCCCAGTGCATCGAGGCGGCCTCCTTCGGCAGCCTCTCCGGCGGCCGGGAGCGCGGCCAGGAAGACCGGGCGTCCCAGTTCCGCAAGGGCATCGTCGGCGACTGGCGGAACCATTTCGACCAGGCCGCCACCGACGCCTTCGAGGCCGAGGCCGGCGACTTGCTGCGCCAGTTGGGCTATGCGGACGAGCCCGCCCGCGAGGCCGGCCGATGAACGACGACGCCCAACCGGCGGCCGCGCCGCCCTCGGTGGAGCGCGTGCGCGAATTGCTGGCGGCCGACGACCACCTGGCGGCGCTGCGTATCGCCCGGCGCCTGGTGGAAGCCACGGAAGGCACGGACGACCATCTGGAAGCGCAGGTTCTCAACGCCCGCGCCGCCCGCCATCTCGGCCGCATCGAGGAAGCCCAGGCGGCCCTCAATGCGGTTCTCGCCGAGGCCCCCGACGACGCCGACGCCCGCGTGGAACAAGCCTACATCCGGCGCAACAAGCGCGACCGCGACGGTGCCCTGGTCGAAGCCCGGGAGGTCCTCGACGCCGACCCCGACCACGTCGGCGCCAACTACCTGGTCGCCGTGGTGCTGCAGGAACAGAAGCAACTGGATGACGCCGTCACCGCCTTCGACCGCACCCTGGAACTCGACCCCGACCACGTCATGGCCTGGAGCCTAAAGGGCGTGGCGCTGCGCGACGCCAAGCGCATGGACGAAGCAGTCGACGCCTTCGCCGAGGCTTGCCGGATCGCACCCGAGGACCTGCCGGCGCGCAACGCCATGGTCACCACGCTGGAGACCATGGGCCGCCGCGACGACGCCCTGAAGCACGGCCTCATCGCGCTCGAGACCAAGGACCGGCGCGCCTTCGCTGAATTCGACGCGGCGCCCTACCGCAATCTCAAACTCGACATGGCCAAGGCCGAGAAGCCGTTCGATCCTAAACAGCGCGCCCGCAACGTCATCACCTTCTCGCTCTGGGGGGACGATCCGATCTACGTGCACGGCGCTGTCGTGAACGCGCGCATCGCGCCGCATCTCTATTACGGCTGGCGCTGCCGCTTCTATTGCGACCGCACGGTACCGGACAACGTCATCCGCGAATTGAAGGCGCAGGCGGCGGAAGTGCTGTTCGTCGACGATGCCAAGCTGAAACGGCTGCGCCCGCTATGGCGCTTCTTCGCCTCCGACGATCCGGAGGTCGACCGCTTCATCTGCCGAGATGCGGATTCGCGCCTCAACGGCATGGAACTGGTCGCCGTGGACGATTGGATCAAGTCCGGCAAACCCTTCCACATCATGCGCGACCACCCCTATCATATGGAACTGATCCTGGCCGGCATGTGGGGCGGCGTCGCCGGCGTGCTGCCGAACCTCTCCAGGCTCGCCACCTCGACGCCCAAATTCATGCGCAACCGCTGGTCGGACCAGGAATTCCTGCGCGCCGCCGTGTGGCCGCTGGTGAAGGACCAGGCGCTGATCCACGACAGCTACTACCGCCACGCCGGCTCGGTCGACTTCCCGCCCTATTGCCGGCTGCCGCGGCCGGTCCACGTGGGCGGTGCGGTCAAGGCGATGAAGCCGTTTACCGGCTGAGGCGCGCCGCAGGCAGCGGCACTGAACCCTGGTCACCAGCCGAAATCAGGGAAACCACCTCTTAACCTCTGCCGCGTATGCTGACCAGCGATCATCAGGTTCCATCGCGGGCAGCGTGCCGAGGAGATTCCCATGGCGACAGATAAAGACGACGACGGCGCGGAGGAAGACCGCGAGCCCATCGAGGTGACGCCCTCCATCGTCGAAGGGGACGTGCACGCGGAACTGCGCATGCTGTACGCCGAATCGACGCACACCATGCGCTTCATCAAGGGCCACCAATGGAAGACGGTCGGCGCGACGCTGCTGACCTTCTTCAGCTTCATCATCATCGCGGTCATGGCCAAGGCCGGGCCCGACCTGACCAACACGTTGAAGGGCATGACCATCGTGCTGGCCTGCGCGGTCATCTTCACGCTGATCATCTATCAGTTCTGGACCTACAACGAACACGCCAAGATCGAACACATGCAGCGCTATTTCTCCAGCGCCTTCGCCAACGTGCGCGCCATCAAGTCGACGCGCGAAGGCCACATCCACCGCTACATGCTGCTGGCCTTCATGGTCGTCCTCATCTCCATGGGCGTCACCGTGGTCCACTTCGCATTCGAACGGATCATCGTCATCTCGGCGATTTAGATCACCAACGTCAGTCCACTCACCGCCAGCATGGCCAGGACCAGGCGGCGGAAGATCTGTTCGTCCAAGCGGCGGTAGAGCGCGATACCGACAGCCATGCCGACGAGGATGGCGGGCGCGCCCCAGAGAAACCGGGTGAATGTCTCCGTGGTCACCAGGCCGGCCCAGGCCATGGCGGCGAGGGAGAACACGTGCATGACCAGGATGTAGGGCTGGCTGACGCCGCGAGCCTCGCGCTTGGCCCAGCCGCGGAGCCCGCACCAGACCGCCGGCACCGCGCCGGACATGCCGGCCAGGCCGCCGAGCACGCCGCCAACACCGCCGACCAGCGCGTCCAGCACCTTGCCGCCCGACTTCAGCGTCGGCGGGTTTCGCATCAGCAGCAGCCCGACTCCGTAGACCAGCAAAAGGCCGCCGACGGCGAGCCGGAACGGCTCCGCCTCGATGCGGGCGAGCAACCAGGTGCCGAACGGCACGCCGAGAACACCCAATCCCAGGAACGGCACAAGGTGGCGGAAATCCAGGTCCTTGTAGAGCCGCGCCAGGCCGATCACGTGCACCAGCAGCCCGGTCAGCACGATCAACGGCGCCGCTTCCGCCGGCGGGAAGAAATGCAGCCACACGGCCGCCGCCACCAAGGCGTCGCCGAAACCGGCGGCGCCGACGACGAAGGCGGCCAGGAAGGCGCCGGCCAGGATGATGGCGATTTCCGGGGGCATCTCTGGGATACTCAGTCCACGGATACGAAGCCGATGAGGCTACCGCTGGCATGCTCGGGCGCCACCCAGACCCGATCACCCGTATCGCGGAAGGGAATCTCGGCGCCCACCAGACAACGCCGGGCGGCGTCGAGATCGGCGCAGGCGACGGCACAGCCGAAGAAGTGCGGCGACGACGGGTCGACCGGCGGCATGAGGCCGTCGAAACGGGCGTCGAGGGCATCGGGTGAAAGCACGCGGAGCGTCGCTTCGGCCAATTGCACCTCCAGCCCATCGTCCGTTCGGCCGATGGCGCCGGCGCCGACCAGGCCTTCGAAGAAATCGGCGAGGCTCCACGGATCGTCGGCCACCAGGCCCGCGGCGGCGATGTGGGTCGCCGTATTGGCGTGGGCCTGGAACTTGGGCTTGTAGAAATGCTCGGGCGCATGCCGGTGCTGGCAGGAGAACCAGACGGCATCGGGCATGCGCGCATCAGTGGCGAAAGCCAATGAAAAGCCCATGGTGACATCGCTGCCATCCGGCTGCCTAGCCAGGCGCTCGAAGCCGAAGGGAGCATATGTGGTAAGCCCGGCCGCCGACCACAAGGCGCGGTCGGCGTCGGCATCGTCGGTGCGCAGCACCAGCATGGACATGCCGCCGCCCTGGTCCACCCGAGACGCCAGGAATTCACGATTGAAGGCGCCGAAGCTGAAGTGTCCCGGCTCGGCCTCCGGAACGTTTTCCGGTTCCGTCACCGACAGCACCTCCAGAAACCCGCCCTGCAACTGGGCCAGCGAATTGCCGGTGCCGAAGGGATGCTGGGCGCGCGGCGTCATGGTGAAGCCAAGCCGCTCATAGAAAGCGCGGCCAGTGTCCAGGTCCTCAACATCAATGACCAGATGGTCGATGCCGCGCATCAGTCCGCCACCGTGACGGTGCCTTGGGCCGGGTCGACGGTGACCCTTTGGCCGGTCTGGATGGCGTCGACGATATCGGTTTCGAATCGGTCCATCAGGGGGAAGGCAGCGAAGGCGGCGCCCTGGGCGATGATGGGGTTGGCGTAGTTCAGCAGGAGTGCCGCCGGCGCCATGTCGCGGCTCTGCATCTCGTGCAGCATCCAGGCGGTAGCGACGCCGCCCTTGGCGATATTGAGCACCAGCACCTTGCCGACGTAGCTCTCGCCGATCAGCGCGTGGGCCGGGCGCGAGAAGATGCCCTTGATACGGTCGAGGTCGTAGCGGGCCGAGAAATTATCGCGCGCCACCAGTGCCTCGGCGGTAACGGCAGGGCCGATGCCAGGGTGGCCGCTGATCACGCGCGCGCTCATCGGACGATCCTCCCGGCGCAGGCACTTTCGACGCAGGCCGCCATGGAAGCCAGAGTCGGCTCGTAGCCGTAGCCGCCGATGATGTTGGTAAGCTTGGCCGAGTTGGTCATCAGCCGGGTCCAGCCGTTGGCCTCGCCGAGCTCGCGGGCGTGCATCTGGTAGAAGCACACGCCTTCGAGGACGATGGCGCCGGCATCCTCCATCATCGCCGTCAGGCCCATGCGGTCGGCGGCGTGCTTGACCTCGGGCGCAGTGGCGATCAGGCAGGCGACGTCGCCGGCCACCGCGCGGCCCTTCAGGAGGAGCGCCAGCGCTTCCATTTCGATCAGGGAAAGCTGGGGTGCGGCGAAAACAACGACATCCAGCTTGTCGTCGGCCGGCGCATAGGCCTCGGTGAAGGCGCTGAGCTCATCAGCGCCGATGATGGCCGAGCGTTCCGGCGGCTCGCCGTCGAAGACGGTCTCCAGGTCAGGCGCCTCGGGCGTCGTTCCGACCATGTGGAATAGCGCCGTCGAGCCGAAGCTGGCGAGCGCGGCGCCGAAGTGTTTGAGCTCGTCCGACGTCGGCGGCGCCTCGATGCCGGCGATCACCGGCACTTCCCAGTAGGAGCCCATCATCCGGCCGACGAGCCCGCCCAGCGCGCCCCATTGATCGAGTTCGCGAGGCCGGTCGGTGACGTGGATCAGGGTGCGGCCGCGACGCATTTCATTCAGGTGAAAGCCGTAGCGCGGCGTGCGGCCGGTGAGTGCCGCGGCCAAGGCTGACGGCCCGCCCTCGTAATTGGTCCGGGCACCCTGCACCGAATTGGAATAGATGACGACGCCGGTGTCGCCCATGGCCAGATGCTCGCCGAGCACCGGCGGCATGGTGATCTGGTAGTTGATGCAGGTGTCGGTCATCAACACGCCCAAGGCACGAAAGGCGACATCGGCGCGCTTCTCCAGCGTTACGTAGGCCTCGTCGTGGTTGATGCGCTGGTAGGCGTTGAAGTCGGCGCCGCGCGGATCGGTGATGGTCGGGATCAGCACCCGGCGTTCGGCCTCGGGTGCGGTCGCAACTTCTTCCAGCCATGCCACGCCGGCCTCGCCCAGGCTTTCCGTGTCAGCCATGATGTGGGCTTGGCGGACCTCGACGAAGTCCTCGGCATCGAAGAAGTCTCCGATCTGGATCTGCTGCTCCAGCGCGCGCTGGCGGATGGCGCCCATCTCGCCGGCCAGGATGGCCTGTTCTTGGTCGTTCAATCTCATCGTGCTAGGCCGCTACCAGTTTCGAGGCCGGGACCACGTGGCGGTCGCCGGGGAGGCGGATGGTGAGGCGCTTGAGCCAGCGGCTGGCATCGGCATCGAAGGCTTCGCGCCGGTGCAGCAGAAAGCCGTTGTCCCACATCACCACGTCGCCGGGTTGCCAGTCGTGGCGGTAGATGAACTCGGGACTGACCGCGTGCTCGTTCAACGCCTTCAGCATCGGATCGCCCAGCATCTTCGGCATGCCGGCAATGCCGGTGGTGGTGGTCGGATCGAGATACAGCGACTTCTCGCCGGTTTCCGGGTGCGTATTGACGATGGGGTGCAGCAGCGGCGGCGTGCGGGCGCGCAGCTCGTCCGACATGGGTTCCTCGTCGTCGTAGGTGGACTGGCGGGCCAGATAGTCGAAGACCGCCTGCAGACCCTCGATGCGCTGCTTGGTCTCGTCAGGAAGCGCGGCATAGGCGAGGCGCAGGTTGGCCCAGTAGGTCGGCACGCCCTCGGCTGGGCTTTCGACCATGTAGAGTAGTGCGCCGGTGGCCGGGTTGGCGACGTAGGACTGGTCCGTGTGCCAGTCCAGCTCGCCCGCCCCCAGGCCGCCGATGGAGCGCCCCGTCTGGTCCTTCATGTTGGAGATGTGGATGACCTCGGGCCGGTTGCGGGACTGCCAGTCGGTGCGGACGATGATGTCGGGCTCGCCGAAGCGCGAGAAGAAGCGGACCAACTCGGCCTCGTCGAGCGCCTGGCGGCGAAACACCAGGACGCCGGCCTCATCCCAGGCGCGGCGCAGGGCATCGATGGTGGCGTCATCCAAATCCCGCCACAGGTCGACCCCACGGACTTCGCGGGCGAAGGTGCCGCCGAGCGGGATCAGGTCCAGGGGCATCAAGCTCACTCCACGTTCTCGCGCCTCTGACGCTCGTCGAGGGCCAGGATCAGGTAGGCCAGATCGCCGACGCTCATGTTCGACCAGCCCGCGGTGACGTCGCCATCCTTCCACAGCACCGACACCGCGACGCCGGCGATGTCATCCAGGTTCTCGATACCGCTCTGGAAGATCTCGGCCGGCGTTGTGCCGTGCAAGCTCGCGACCTTGGCCATCGTCGTTCTCCTCTTGTTAACGGATCACGTAGATCGGCGACGACCAGATCAGGTGGCCGTCCTCCTGGGTGATACAGACGTAAAGCGCGTTGTCCCGGCCATCGACCAGCGGCAACCGGCGTTCGAACGTCATGGTGGTGTGCGGGTTCTCGTCCGGCATGCGGAAGACGCGGATCTGGCGCTTGATGCCGCCGGCCTCGAACACCAGGTCGTCGAGGCCGATGTCGGCGACCGGAATCTCGGTCTGCACCAAATCGGTCTCGATCTTCAGGGTGCCGGCGTCGCCGTCAGCCAACCAGGCATCAAAGCCGGCGATGCCGCCGGTGGTCAGCGACAGCCACTCGATCCGATTGTCGGCGGTCTGGTCGAACGGCTTGGCGACGTTGTAGCGGTTGATCGGCTGGAAGCGCTCGAAGGTGTTGCCGGAAAGCTCGGCGAAGCCGTTCCAGTGGGTCTCGCGGCCGCGGCCGCGGTATTCGGAGCCTTCCCAGATGACACGAATGCGGCGGCCCAGATCGGCTTCGGCGAAGGGCCGGACGGTCTCCAACGTCTCCAGACCATTTCTGACCTCGATGCGCTCGATGGGCGCGGAGGCGTGGGCGTCGACGGCAAAGGAGACCTCGGCGTCGGCCGAGGACAGGATATCGCCCATCATGGCTTCCGAGACGTTGTCGGCGACCGTGCCGCCCATGTTGGGATCGTCCGAATAGAGCGCTGCCGGATTGTCGAAGCGCGCCCGCGTATCCAGCACCATGCGGCAGCCGGTGGTGCCGTAGTGATGACGCTTCCTGAGCGCGCTGGCGAGGCCGAGGCGGGTGAATTCGTCGGCCAGCATGCAGGTCAGGCCGCCGTAGCTGCCGAAGCTGGTGGCGCCCGGGTGGCTGGCGCCGGGCCGGCCCTTGTGGCCGTCCGAATTGGAGACGATGCCGACCCGGTAGCCTTGTTCGAAGGCATCGTGGATCAGCCATTCGAAGGTACCCCAGGCGGAGTGCACCTCGACCGCGCGCTCCAGCCGGATGTCGTGAGCCATGGTGATGTCCGCGTAGCGACCGCCGATGTGGGCGAAGACGACGCAGTCCTCGTCCTTCAGCGCCTCGAACAGGTCTTCGGCCGAATTGGCGTCGGTGTCCACGTCCGATAGGTCGTCGACGAGGGCGTGCGACGAGCGGTGGATCTGGCGGCCTTCCTCCAGGAACAGCACGTTGCGGTCACCGCCGAGGCCGGTGTTGCCCGACCATTCGTAGCCCGGGAAGGCGATGAACTTGCCGTCTTCGTTGAACTCGGCGGTCAGTTCGTTGAGGTGGTTCCAGAACGGCGTGGTGATCTGGAAGTCGTTGCCCTGGTGGGCGACGGCGTCCAGGAAGGCCTTGTCCCGGGCGAAGTCGTGGAAGTCGCGGGCCGAATTGGTGCCGATGGTCTCCTCCGACTGCCCGTGCAGGTCGGCCCAGTAGGGCAGCAGCGCCGTGCGCGCGTCATCGGCCGCGACGATGCGCAGCGGATTGGAACGCGCCACCACGTTGCCCGAGCCGGTGACCATTTCGACCACCAGATCGCCGGGGGCGTCGCAGCGCAGGTCCTCGACGATGACGCCAAACTTGCCGGCCTCGAATTCCACTTGGTCGGGCAGGCCCTGAACCGGCATGTTGGCGCGCAAGGTGAATACGGATTCCGCCTGGTCTGACGGATTGCCCCACTTGTCCTCACCTTTCATGCAGAGCCGGAACTTTCCACCGGTGGGCCGAAGCGTCGGCAGGATGGCCTTCCACAGCACCGGCGGGCCGGGCACGATGGCGATGGTCGGCTGGTCGGGCAGTTCCACGTAGTTGTAGGTGGCGATGGCGTCGACAAGGACGCGGAATTCGAAGGTTTCCTCGCAGAAGGTCTGCATGCGGATGCCGGGCCCGCCGAAGCGGCGGTCGCCGAAGCGGATGGTGATGGTGTCGCCCTTGCGCAGATAGCCACGCACGACCTTGATGTAGAGCGTCTTGTCCCAGGGCCGGATGTTCAGCTTGCCGTCATACATCAGGTGCAGGATGGCGCCGTTCGATGCCTCGGCCGAAACGTAGTTTGCGCCTTCCGGATCGGTGATCTGCGGCCGGCCGGTGTCCGACGCGAAACGGTGGACGATCTTGATCGAGCCGGAATCGTCGATGCCGAAGTAGCCGGCCGTGTAGACGACGGTGAATTCCTGCACCGAGCCCGCTTCGAAGCGGCCTTCGGGCGAAACGGTGGCGGAGCCCATGCGTTCGGGCTGATAGGTTGAATGCGGCATCGTGTCCTCCCCAAGCGGCCAGTCGTGGTGTAGTTTAGGCGCCACCCAGCCTAAGAAAACCCCCTTTGGATTCCCGCGCATGATCGTCCCGCCCCGCCGCCTCGACCGACCACGCCTGCCGCAAGAACGGACCTAGGCGGGCATGTTCGGTCTCGAACCCTGGCAACTGGCGCTGATCTCGGGCGCCATTTGTTTTGGCGGCGTCGTCAAGGGCATCACCGGCATCGGCCTGCCCATCGTCACCATCTCCATCCTGGTGAACTTCCTCGACCCGCTGGTCAGCATCGCCGTCGTCGTGGTGCCGATCGTGGTGACCAACGGCTGGCAGGCCTTCCGCCAGGGCCTGCATTGGCCCGCGTTCCGGCGGTTCGGCCCGATGATCGTCTGTTTTTTGGTGTTGCTGCTGGCCTCGGCGCGGCTGGTGGTGGAGTTGGATACGCGGACGCTGTTCGGCGTGCTGGGCGTCGCGGTCGCCATCTTCTCGGGCTCCAACCTGTTAAAGCCGCGGGCCCGGGCGCTGCAGCCGGCGACTGAACGCTGGGCCGGCCCGATCGCCGGCACGCTGGGCGGCATTCTGGGCGGCATGACCACCATCTGGGGCCCGCCCATGATGATGTATTTCGTGCTGTTGAAGCTCGACAAGGACACCTGGGTGCGGGTCGTCGGACTGGTCTGGTTCACTGGATCGCTGCCGCTGACCTACGCCTATTGGCAGAACGGCATGCTGAACGCCGAGACCACGCCGCTTTCCGTCTTTGCCTGCGCGCCGGGCATGGTCGGCATCCTGATCGGCGAATACATCCGCAAGTTCATCGACCAGGAGACATTCGCCAAGGTGCTTCTGATAGCATTGCTGTTGATTGGCTTGAACCTGATCCGCCGGGCTGTATTTTGAGGCCCAACGAATAGACCCTTTGGAGGAAATACAATGGCCGGAACATCCGGAAAGCTTCTTGAAGGCAAGGTGGCCCTGGTGACGGGGGCCGGCCGTGGCATCGGCCGGGACATGGCGCTGATGTTCGCGGCCCACGGCGCCGCCGTGGTGGTCAACGACCTGGGTGTGTCGACCGAGGGCGAGAACGCAGACATCGGCCCCGCCGCCGAGGTGGTGGCGGAAATCAGGAACGCCGGCGGCGATGCCGTGGGCAACACAGACTCCGTGGCCGACTTCGCCGCCGCCCAGGGCATGATCGACCAGGCGGTGGAGACCTTCGGGCGCATCGATATCGTGGTCAACAACGCCGGCATCCTGCGCGACGGCATCTTCCACAAGATGACGGAAGAAGCCTGGGATTCGGTCATCAACGTGCACCTGAAGGGTGCGTTTTCGACCTCGCGCGCCGCGGCAACGCACTTCCGCGAGCAGGGCTCGGGCAGCTTCGTCCACTTCACCTCGACCTCGGGGCTGGTCGGCAACTTCGGCCAGGCCAACTATTCGGCGGCCAAGATGGGCATTCTGGGGCTCTCCAAATCCATCGCGTTGGACATGGCGCGCTTCAACGTGCGCTCCAACTGCATCTCGCCGTTCGCATGGAGCCGCATGATCGGCTCCATCCCGGTCAACGACGAAGCCCAGGCGGAGCGGGTGGAGAAGTTGAAGCTCATGACACCCAACAAGATCGCCCCCGTGGTCGTGGCGCTGTCGTCTGACGCAGCCAAGGACGTCACCGGCCAGATCTTCGCCGTGCGCAACAACGAGATATTCCTGATCTCGCAGAACCGCCCGCTGCGTTCGGCCCATCGGGGCGAGGGCTGGACACCGGAAACGGTGATCGATCACGCCATCCCGAGCCTGAAGGCGCATTTCTATCCGCTGGAGCGTTCGCAGGACGTGTTCTCCTGGGACCCGGTCTAGGGCGACCACGCAATGACGGGACCGCTTTCCGGCCTGCGCGTCATCGAGTTCGCGGGCCTCGGCCCCGGGCCGTTCTGCGCCATGATGCTTGCCGATGCCGGGGCCGACGTGCTCAGGCTCGACCGGCTGACCGCGTCGGGCCTGGCCGGTGACGACGCCACCGCGGTAATGCACCGGAACAGGCGCTGGTCGGCGGCCATGGATCTGAAGTCGGATGCCGGCCGCTCGGCGGCACTGAAACTGATGGACGGCGCCGACGCCCTGGTCGAAGGCTTCAGGCCCGGCGTCATGGAACGCCTGGGCCTGGGGCCCGACGTGGCGCTGGAGCGCAACCCGAAACTGGTCTACGGCCGCATGACCGGCTGGGGCCAGACCGGTCCCTGGGCCGGCATGGCCGGCCACGACATCGACTACATTGCGCTGACCGGGGCACTGCACGCCATCGGCGAGAAGGACGGCGGCCCAGTGCCGCCCTTGAATCTGGTCGGCGACTTCGGCGGCGGCGGCATGCTGCTCGCCTTCGGCATCACGGCGGCGTTGCTGTCGGCACGCGAAACCGGCAAGGGCCAGGTCGTCGACGCCGCCATGACCGAAGGGACCGCACTGCTGATGGCGTCGACCTACGGCTACAAGGCGCGCGGCGCCATGACGCTGGAACGCGGCTCCAACATGCTCGACGGCGGGGCGCACTTCTACGGCACCTACGAATGCGCGGACGGCGGCTGGATGGCCGTCGGCGCCATCGAGCCGCAGTTCTATACGCTGTTGCTGGAAAAGACCGGCGTCGGCGGCCCCGCGTTCGACGACCAGTGGAACCGCGACAACTGGCCCGGCTGCAAGGAAGCCCTCGCCGCCGCCTTCAAGACCAAGACCCGGGACAACTGGTGCGCCATCTTCGACGGCACCGACGCCTGCGCGGCCCCGGTGCTGGACATGGATGAGGCGCCCAAGCACGCTCACAACAGTGCCCGCGCGAGCTTCGTCGAGATTTCCGGCGTCCCCCAGCCAGCGCCGGCGCCGCGGTTCGAAGGCACCCCGGCGACGACACCTATTCCGCCCCGTGCGCATGGCGCCGACACGGACCAGGCACTGAGGGACTGGGGCCTCGACGAGGCCGAGATCGAGGATTTGCGCCGCGCCGACGCCATCGCCACGGAGCCTTAGACCACGGAGCCTTAGACCACGGAGACTTAGACCACGGAGACTTAGACATGGCCGCCACCATCCGCCCCCTCGCCGCCGCCGACCACGCCGAATGGCGGGAGCTGTGGCGTCTCTATCTCGAATTCTACGAGACCACGCGGGAAGACGCGGTCTATGCCCAGACCTGGGCGCGCATGATGACGGTGGGCGAGGACCCGAGCGGTTTCTGCGCCGTCGATGGTGACGGCCGATTGATCGGCATCGTGCATTATATCTTCCACCGTTCGTGCTGGACGCTGGGCGATTATTGTTACCTGCAGGATCTCTACGTCAGCGAGGCGGCGCGCGGCACCGGCGCCGGCCGCGCCCTGATCGAGGCCGTCTACGCCGCCGCCGAGGCGCACGGCGATGCCTCCGTCTACTGGCTGACGCAGGACTTCAACGCCACGGCACGGCAACTCTATGACCGCATCGCCAACGTCACGCCGTTCATCAAGTACGTGCGTTAGCCGCCCCAGGAGGACGAGCGCACATTCGCTTTGCGCGGAAGGTCGGACAATGGGACTCCACGAATATTCAGCCGTCGAACTCAAGCGCAGGATGGCGGCAAAAGACGTGTCGCCAACCGAGGTTCTGGATGCGTTCATCGCCCGGATCGAGAAAGCCGATCCGTCGCTCAACGCTTTTACCGTGACCTGTTTCGACGACGCTCGCGCGGCCGCGCGCGAGGCGGAGGCCCGGATCATCCGCGGCGACGAACTGGGAACTCTCGAAGGCCTGCCCGTGGCGATCAAGGACATGAGCCTGACGAAAGGCATGCGCACCACTTTCGGCTCGCCCATCTATACGGATTTCGTTCCGGACAAGGATGATCTGGTGGTGCAGTTCATTCGCCAGGCCGGCGCCGCCATCTGCGGCAAGACCAACACGACCGAGTTCGGTGCCGGCAACAACACCACCAATGCCGTGTTCGGCGCGACCGTGAACCCGTTTGACCCGGCGCGCACCAGCGGCGGATCGTCGGGCGGGTCGGCGGCGGCGCTGGCCGCCAATATGGTGCCACTCGCATCCGGCAGCGACACCGGCGGCAGCCTGCGTGTGCCAGCGACCTTCTGCGGCATCGTAAGTTTGAAGCCGACACCTGGGCTGATTCCCTTCGAGCGCCGCATCTACCCCTTCTGGCCGTTCCAGATGCAAGGCGCGATGGCGCGGTCGATCGATGATGTCGGACTTCTCGTTGCCGCCATGGCGCGGGACCATTCCATCGACCCCATGTGTTATCCGCGCGACACGAATGAATTCCTTGATATGGAACCGGTTGATTTGAAGACCCTTCGCGTCGCCTTCAGCCCCGATCTGGGATTCGCGCCAACCAGCCAGATGATGCGCCGGGTCTTCGACGCAAGGATCGGCCGAATGCAGGAACACTTCGCGACGGCCGAACTGGCTCAACCGGACCTGACGACGGCGGCGCGGGTCAACTGGGTGATCAGGGGGATGCAGTACCTGGGCTCTCAAAAACAGCACTACGCCGAACACCGCGACAAGCTTGGCCCCAATGTACGGCTGAATTACGAGCAGGCCCTGGACTTGGAGGTCGATGACATCGTCAACGCCTTCACCGAACACGGCAATCTTCACCGCGAGATGGATCGGTTTTTCGGTGACTACGATGTTCTGATCTGCCCCGGCGCGACAGTCTCGCCATTTCCGAAAGAGGATCTTTACGTCAAGACAATCGATGGCGTCGAGCAGGAGACCTATGTCGCCTGGGCCGGCCTGACGAACGCCCTGTCGACGACGGGCAATCCCGTTGTCTGTCTGCCCTGCGGTCGGGATGAAGAAGACATGCCCTTCGGTTTCCAAATTGTCGGGCCGCGCCGGTCGGACGCGTTTCTGTTGCGCGTTGCGAAATCCCTGGAGCAGGTGTTCGCCGCCGATGACGAACTGAAACGCCCGGTTGCTGCAATCGCGGCATCGTAACGGGGTGCGGCAGCGTTAATGCCGCCTTCCTCGACTAGGCCGGTTGCGCACCGGCGGCGTCGACGGTGGCGAGCGAGCGCGACAATGGCAGGCACAGCGGAATGGTCACCGCCACCAAGGCCGCCAGGGCCAGCACCGCCATAGCCACGCCGAAGACATCACCGAAAGCACCGAAGACGAACGGCGAAATACTGCTGGCACCGATGCTGATCGTATAGAACACACCGAAAGCGCGGGACTGGCGTTCCGGATCAACGAAGTCACCGAGCGTGCCGTAGAGCACCGATGAGGTGCCGTTGAGCGCCAGACCCAGGAACGGCAGCAACGCCAAGGCGGCGCCATAGGGCAGAACTATCAGCGCCGCCATGCCGACCACTGTCGCCAATTCCGTCACCAGCACGGTGCGGATGATGCCCAGGCGCTCGGCGATCAGGCCGCAGGCGAGCTTGCCGGCGGCACCGCCGGTCAACACCAGGACCAGCCCGATGCCGACGGTTTCGGCGCTGGCGCCCTTTTCGATCAGCAGGAAGGGAACGAAGGTCAGGAAGGCGGCGCGCGCGCCGGTGTCGACCATGCCGATGGCGGAAAGCGCAGTGAACCCGCGGCGATCTCTGATGCCCCAGCCCGGAGTTTCGCTGTCGCTGCCGCTGTCGGTGGCGGTGGCGGTGGCGTCCGCGGACACGCGCGCACGCACTGGCCGCGCCCCCAAGTTGAGGTTCCCGAGTACCACATGCAGGACCAGGGCGGCGACGATGCCGGCGACACCCAGCGCCAGGACGCCGTCCTGCCAGCCGATCCAGGCAAGTCCGCCGGCGAACACCGCCGGCACCGCGATCTTGCCGACGTCACCGAGGAAGTTGTAGGCGCCGAGGGCGGCCCGCCGGCCTGTCGTCGGGAAGGCGCGCGAGATGACCGATGAGGCCAGCGGATGCTGCGGCGCCGATCCCAGTCCCGCCAACGCCAGGCACAGAAGCAGCCCACCGAACCCGCCGGCCCAACCAAGCGCCAGAAACCCGGCGCCGGTCAGCAGCGTGCCGACCACCAGCAGACGCCGTTCGCCGATGCGTTCCGCAAGAAACCCCGCCGGCACCTGGAAACCCGCCATGACGCCGGAATAGACCATCTTCAGCATACCCACCTGGGCCAGGCTCAGGCCGAAGGTCTCGGACCACAGCGGAAACATCAGGTACAGCGTGTTGCCAATGCCGTCGTGCACGAAATGCGCACCGCCGCCTGCGCCGACGACGGCGGCCTTGTACGAACGTGAGCCTTCAGGCTGATCCATGACCGAGGATATAGGCTCTTTCCATACATAGGACAAATCGATTTAATGAGATTTATGATAGGTCATAACGATGTATGAGAACTGGTTGCGCTCGTTCCACGCGGTAGCCCGACACGGCGGCTTCACTGCCGCGGCGCGGGCTATCAACCTGAGCCAGCCGACGCTGACCGAGCAGGTGAAATCGCTGGAGGCAACGTTCGACGTGGAGTTGTTCCACCGGCGCGGCCGTGGTGTCGTGCTCAGTGAGACCGGCGAAGCCCTCTACCGTGTCACCCAGAACGTCTTCGGTCATGCGGAGGAAGCGCTCAGGCTTTTGCAGGGGGCCGGCGGAACCGGGCTCGGCCGCTTTCGCATCGGAGCCGCCAATCCCTACGGCATCATGGAGTTGGTGCGTGAATTTGTCGGCCGCCATCCGGAGATCGACCCCCAGATCACCGTGGACGACCGGGCGGCCATCCTGGCCGGGCTCGATGATTTCGCGGTCGATGTCGCGGTCATCGGCCGGCGCCCGGAAGACAAGCGCTACCACGTGGTGCCGGGGCGGCGTTACCGGGTCGACGTGATGGTGCCGGTGGACCACGCCTGGGCCCGGCGGCGGCGCATCTCCATCCACGACCTGGAAGGCGTGCCGGTGATCCTGCGCGAGCCCCGCTCGACCACCCGTCTGGCGCTGGAACAAGCCGCCAGGAAGGCCAAGGTGACCCTGAGCGTCGCCATGGAGGTCGATAACCGCGAGGCGACACGAGAGGCGGTGGCACTCGGGCTCGGCATCGCCATGGTATCGGAGGGCGAGGCCCTGCCGGCCGAGCGGCTACGCGCCGTGCCGGTCGGCGACGCCGACATGTGGATCGCCTTCAACATCGTCTGCCTGAAAAGCCGGCGCGAGCGCCCGCTGATCGCCGACTTCATGGCCGTCGGCCGCAAAGCGGCAAAGGCCGCTGCTTAGCCCCGCGGCGAAGGCCGCCGCCTAACCAAGCCGTTCCTTCAGGATGTCGCCGACGTGGGACGGCGTCGCCATGACCGTGGCCCCGGCCGCTTCCAGCGCCGATTTCTTGGACGCATAGGTGCCCTTGTCGCCCATGACGATGGCGCCGGCGTGGCCCATCTTCTTGCCGGCGGGCGCCGCACCGCCGGCGATGAAGGCGGCCACGGGCTTGGACATGCCAGCCACGTATTCGGCCGCGTCCTCCTCCATGGCACCGCCGATCTCGCCGACCATGACGACGGCGTCGGTGCCGGGGAAGTTATCCAGCGCCGTCACCGCGTCCCGCGTCGTGGTGCCGATGATGGGATCGCCGCCGATGCCGACGAAGGCGGAGATGCCGTAGCCCGCCTGCACGATGTTGAGGCAGATCAGCGTGCCCAGCGAGCCTGAGCGCGACATCACGCCGACATTGCCCTTCTTGAAGATCTTCTCGTTGAAGGCGGGCATGAAGCCGGCGAAGCATTCGCCCGGCGTCACGCCGCCGGCCGTGTTGGGGCCGGTGACAGCGCAGCCGCGTTCGCGGGCGGCGGCCAGGACGTACATGACGTCCTGCACCGGGATATGCTCGGTCAGGATCACCAGGCCCTTGGCGCCGGCCTCGATGGCATCCATGGCGGCGTCGCGCACGCCCAAGGGCGGAATGAACAGGACGGAGACGTCGAAGCCGTCACCATCCGCCATGGCGTCCTTGGCCGAGCCGTAGACCGGCACGCCGCAATGCTCGGTGCCCGCCTTCTTCGGATTGACGCCGCCCGTGATCTGCGTGCCGTATTCCTGCATGCGTTCGGTCCAGAAGGTTCCTTGTTTTCCGGTGATGCCCTGGATCAGCACCCGGTCGGTCCCACGCACGATCATCGGTTTGCCTCCCGGGCGGCTTCCACCGCCGCCTTGCAGGCTTCATCCATATCTGGCAGCGGCTCAATGCCGAGGCGCTCCTTCAGCATGGCCACGGCCTCCACGTCGCCAGTGCCGTGCACCGACCAGAAGACCGGCATCTCCGGCTCCAGTTCCTCCCAGGCCGTCAGGATGCCGTCGGTCATCACGTCCGTCCGGGCGAAGGCACCGCAGAAGTTGATGACCAGGCTCTTGATCTTGGGATTATCGAGGACCAGCCGCAGCGCATCCGTGCCCTTCGTGTAGGCCTCACCACCCATCTCCAGGAAGTTGGCGGGGACACCGCCGTGGTGGCGGACCACGTCCATGGTGGTCATGGTCAGGCCCGCGCCGTTGGCCAGCACGCCGACGTCGCCATCGAGCTCGATGTATTTGAGTCCCTTGGCCTCGCCCTCGGCCTCCAGGCCGGTCAGCTTGTCCGGCGTGCCCTTGTCGGACAGCGCCTCCTGGCGCTTGATGCCGCTGTCGTCCATGACGAACTTGCAATCCAGCGCCACCAGGTCGCCGCCGTCCAGCAGCGCCAGCGGGTTGATTTCCAGCAGTTCAGCATCGACCGCCCGGTAGGCGCCGTAGAGCTTCACCAGGATTTCGGCGATGTCGTCGCCCAGTCCGGCGATGTCGAGGCCGGCCAACATGGCCCGGGCCTCGGCGACCTCGAGCCCGCGGCGGATATCCACCGGTTGCCGGCGCACGGCATCGGCGTCCTGTTCGGCCGCCTCCTCCACATCCATGCCGCCCAAGGCCGAGAACAACACCATCGGGCCCTTGGAGACCGGATCGTTCATCACCGCCGCATAAAACTCGCGGGCGATGGTCTGGCGGCCCTCAATGAGTACGCTCTCGACAGTGTTGCCGCCGATGTCCATGCCCAGGATGGCCGCGGCGGCGGCGCGCGCCTCGTCCGGCGTGTCGGCGATCTTGATGCCCCCGGCCTTGCCGCGCTTGCCGGTCGGCACCTGCGCCTTGACCACGACGGGGCCGATTTCCGACTGAGCCTGGGCGGCCTGGTCCGGCGTCGTGCACAAGCGTCCATCCGGGACGACGATGCCGTGCTCGGCCAGCACCGGCTTGCCGGCGTGTTCCTCGAAATTCATGGGTGAGTTTCCTATTTGCCGTATTTGGCCCAGTGGTTGGCGAACAGTTCGTCTTCGGACGGTTTGTCCTCGGGAATGGTCGTCACCAGGTGGGTGATGTTGAGGAAGTTCTTGTAGTTCAGGTTCTCGGTGATGGAGTTGCCGGCCCAGGTGCCGCAGCCCATCGACAGCGTGAAAGCGAGGCCGTTGTCGAAGCCGCCGCCGTTACCAAACGTGTGGGCCTGGTTGACCAGCACGCGGACCACGTCCGTGGTCGCCGCCGCCCGGCGCGGCCGCTCCGCATCGGTCGTGTGCAGGCCGATGGAATGGCCGCGGCCGATGTAGCCGACCAGCCTGTGCACGTGGGCCAGCGCGGCATCAAAATCCGCCGCGCGATAGACGGTCAGCACCAGGGACAGCTTCTCGTCCGACAGCGGATGCTCCTTGCCCACTGCGTTGCCATCCTCAACCATGAAGAACTTGGCCTTCTCGGCCGCCCCGCCCAGACCGACCGTGCGCGCGAATACGTCCGCGTCCTTGGCGATCAAGTGGCGGTTGAGGTGGCCGTCGACCCAGAGCGCGTCCACCACCTTCTGCTTGTCGGCGGCCGAGCACATGTAACCGCCGGCCGCTTCCAAGGCCTTGATGGCGTCGTCGTAGACGGCGTCGACGATGGTCACCGAGTTCTCGGACGAACACGACGTCGAATTGTCGAAGATTTTCGAGGCACAGATCTTTTCCGCCGCCGACGTCAGGTCCGCGGTCTCGTCGATGATCACCGGCACGTTGCCGGCGCCGACGCCGATGGCCGGCGTGCCCGACGAATAGGCGCGCTTGACGTTGTTCTGCGAGCCGGTGACCACCACCAGATCGCAGGCATTCATCAGTTCCTGGGTCAGCGCCTTGTTGACGGGCGCCGGCAGCACCTGCACCAGGTCCTCGGGTGCTCCCACCTTGGCCAGTTCGGCGCGCATGTAGTTGACCGTCCGGGTCGTCGTCGCCAGGCCGGCCGGC